>Ga0099825_1000766_pt1 | contig 37118 bp, 20 predicted proteins | sample SiratroredBW_FD_76838 | JGI IMG/M metagenome (GOLD analysis project Ga0099825, IMG submission 76838) | Root nodule microbial communities of legume samples collected from California, USA - Siratro red BW | ecosystem: Host-associated > Plants > Roots > Nodule | place: USA: California | collected...
ATATATATATATATATATATATATATATATATATATATATATATATATATATATATATTTGAGAACAATTTAATAATAGATGTATAATACTTTATATGTTGATGACTTTAAACAATTAATCGTATGATTAATTAACTAAAGTAATATGAATATACCATCAAAATATTACGATAAGGAAAACAATCTTAATGAACATTTTTGTTTGTAATATAATTATTATCTCAATTATTTATAGTCAATTTTTAAAACATGAGTATAAGAAAAGAGGGTTAGTCTATTTAGATTGACGTCCCTTATTTTTAAAGTCCGTGAGTTCCAAAGTGGAAAAAGACATTTCAACACATAAAAATCTTCACAAAATCTGTCGGGTTCATTTTGGCCATTATAAAAACAAATTGGAAACTTATACTCTAGTATTTATGGGATCTATGAAAAAAATAAAATTGAAAAAAAAGAATACTTTTTTATTTGAAAATAAAATAGAAGATAAACTGATAAAAGATATAATATATAATTAATATTTTTATTGGGAAGAAAAATCTTATTTTTTTAAGGTGAAAATAGTGGTACCTTTTTACATAAAATTCTTTTTAACATTCAAATTGTGATTTATGAAAAAATTTAAGTATACCAATGTATTTAAAAATTGAGTGAGTATTTCTTGTAATATTATATATTATAGACTCACAAGTCTATAAAATAAATGTTTTAATCACTAAAATATATGTTTATTTAGACAATCAATTAATATATAATTAATATATAGTATCTTTTAATTTATTAATAGTTAGTCGGTGGTTACAAGTAATTAATTATGTATAGTTGTTATGTATAATTGAGGTTGATTTTTTACAATCATCATGTGAAGGGTGGATGCTTCACAACCATTTCATTGGAAGATTGGAGTTGAGTTTATTAGGTGGATGCTATTAGGTGTTAAACATTTCCAATCATTTCTGATATACCAAATGGTGATTCTTAATGTGTATTTATGAGAAGTTTTTGTTTATTCAAGTGTTACAATATCTGTGTGGTTGACATTTTACTCTTCCTAACATGTTTTCTTAAGATATGATGTTTGAAAACTTCCTTGTTTCCTATGAAAATCAAAATATTATAAACTTTCGTTTCTTTTATATTTGAACACTCCTTAAACTTTCTCATTGAGTTGTCAACTAACATAGAAAGCTCGTTTGTAAGACCAGTTGTAAATAAATGAAACAATATTGACCATGAAAAAAATAAAGGACAACTTTTCTTCTCAAAGTAGCTTTGGATACTTAGAAAAGTTGAAGTCCATAATTTTAAGTTTACCTTTAGTAAGTCTGTGGACGAGTTTATTTCTTGTTTCAATACATTATCTAATACCTAACAAAATTCATTAGAATCAAAACTTTTGATATTCTTGATGAACTTTTTATAAAAGGACTATTTTAAAGAAATACTTGTAAATTACTTTTACTATAAATTCATGCATTTTAATAAATAGAAAGAATTTGAAGTTGACTAAGTATATTTACACAATGCTAAACAAAATTTTGTCATTTAAAAATTCAAGTACTAAAATTTCAAAATTGAAAGCTCATTTCGAAATCCTAAGATTTTTTTTATCTCTTCCTCAATAATAACAAAGAACTTATAAATTTAGTTAACGAACAAATATTTTTTAATATCGCGAATTAGATAAGTATTAAAATTATAAAAAAAATCTTCAATTATAATCAATAAATATCTTCTTAACATATCCCTTGTCACAAATTTTATTTCCTTCTTTTTGGTAAAAATTATCCAATCTTTTTTATTTTTTATTATACATTGCTTTTGATAATAGAATTACTTTTCAAAATATGTTACCTAGAGTGATGTTTAAAAGCTTGTTGTTTCACATTAAAATTGAAAAATTTTAAACTTTTGCCTCTTTTATACTTGAAACCTCAAACTTTCCCACTTTGTTGCCAAATAGCATGGGACATTTTACTCTTTTATTATATATTGCCTTTGCTAACTTCTGAGAGCTAATTTTATCTTTTATGAAACTACATGGCTAGTCATTAACTATGCGACTAATTAATTACGTGACTAATTTGTGCTAAAAAAACTGATACTAATTCTTAAAATATAACTCAAATTTTGTACTCACCTACTTTGACAGTTTTCACCAATTTCTTAAAATACATTCTGCAGAAATCTGATGCAAATAATCCTCTAAAAAATGAAAGTGAATAATAATAATAATAACAATAATAAATTAAAGTAGGCACCAGCCAAAAAGAAAATGAAAAAAGTAAGATGGTTGAGGTGCGTTTGTTTGATTCATTATTTCCAATTATGCATGTAGGTGGTGAAATAAAAGGAAGGGCATATCAGACATTTCCGTACCTTTCGGTAAAAGTAGCACGAGCGAGTTAGTTCAACGTAGCCGTTTCATAGATTTGAAAATTAGACTATTATGATTATTAAATTATGATATTTAACGTTTTATTAATCTCCAAAATTTTCATTCAGAGGGTTTCTCTCTCTTCTTCTCCCGCATTCTCCTTCTTCCGCCATAATCGCCCAAGCCACTGGAATCCAATTCCTCGCGCTCACTCCTTCCAACGACGCCGTTTCAGATCTGAATCGCCACCGCTTCGGAGATCCACGCTGCCGGCAATTCTCCGTTCAATTCTCGCACCTTTCATGTTCTTCTCGTAAGCCTCGTCGTTTTATCTCTTTGCATTGTCGTTTCGATTTTTTTTTGTTGCTATTGTGGTTCTGATGTCGACGATTCGCTCGCTGTGCAGCTCGTGCGTACAGATCTTGAAAATTGGCGCCTCAACGACGTTCGCAGCGCCACGCGAGTGGCCAGATGCCGCAGGGCAATGCCGCCGCCGCCGCTGCTCTGCTGGACCACGGCGGCGATGCTGGAGACGCCGTCATGGCGCGGTGGCTCCAGTCCGCCGGCTTGCAGCATCTCGCCTCTCCCCTGGCTTCTACCGCCATCGATCATCGCCTCCTCCCTAACCTTCTCATGCAGGTTTCCATTACCGCATCATCGGCCTCTTTGATTTTGCATTTTTCTCAATGTTTCCTTTAATTTCTGTTAATTGAGATGATTCCGTGTATAATACTCAGCGTTTGGTTTTCTGCTCTTGTTTAGAAGGTGTTAGCTAGCGTATCACGCTATTGCTGCTTGATTTATTTGTTTATTTTTTTATCGTTTTTTTCTTATTATTTTTATTATGTGAATTTTTTTTGTTTGGTCTTTGCTTGAGAAAGGGGAGTTTGGTTGACTATGCGTGTCGTAAGGTTTTTTCCTGTTTCGTATGAGTTTGAGTAAGTTGAAATTTTGTTGTACTTGCTTTTAGGTTATAATACCCTATACGATTCTTTAGCTGTACTGCATTTTGAGGGGTGATTATGGTACGGTCTTATTTTAGTTGGAAGCATGCATTGAGTGCAGTACGGATTGAATTTGCTAAATGTTGTTTGTTTTTCTTTGTGATGGTAGTTCATGAGGTGACAAAGATGATTGTGATGTTGTTGTAGGGTTATGGAGCACAGTCTGCCGAGGAAAAGCAGAGGCTTTTGAAGTTAATGAGAAACCTCAATTTTAATGGGGAGTCTGGTTCAGAGCCATATACGCCCACCGCCCAATCTTTAGGTGGAGTGGCTGGGTCGGATGGGTTTTTTTCCCCTGAGTTCAGGGGGGATTTTGGAGCCGGGCTTTTGGATCTTCATGCTATGGATGATACAGAGCTTTTGTCTGAGGTATAGATATGATTTGATGTATTATATCATAATGGTCTGTTCATTAATAGACTTAGTTGGGTTCATGTAATTTTGAAACATTGTCATATGGATAAAATTGATAATGCTACTTTCTAGTTTGTCATGAAAACTCTAGAACTGTTTATACCGTCTTCTATAACAGTTTGTGTTGTTGATGAGGAAAATCCTAGATTATAGAACTGGCAATTCAGACAGAAATGATGAATCTGAATGTCTGAACGAATTTAGAACTTTTGTTTCAGTTATTTTGTTTTAGTTGTGCATGTTTATTTTCGGGATCCCTGTACCTTGTAGTCCTGCATTTATCTTAACTTTCTTTGAGTATAATGCATGGTAGTGTCTGGCCAGCGGGCTTCTGTTTTCTGTTAGGGTGGCATTTGGTTTGAGAATATTCTTTTTGTTTACAGTTTTAATTAAAAGAATGCCACATCAAAATTTTGTTTATATAACAGTGAAAACAAACATAAAAATTATTTTCTCGAACTAAATGAACTCTTAGTTTTAGGAGCTTTTAGCTTCTACTTCCAAATCCCAAGATCTAAGAATACACTACTCAAAAAACTTAATGCAGTAATTTTTAAGCTTAAAAAAAGTATAGAATTACCAAAAAGCTTTAGCTTTAATTTTAATCCTCTTAATTTTAACTTCAGCTTTAAAATAGCTTAAACCTGCTGTAAAAGTCAAGTCGGACACTACCTAAGCATTTTTTCTTTGGATGTGTTTGTTGTTTTAATTTTTTACCTTCTTGTCAGCATGTAGCTTCAGAACCTTTTGAGCCATCACCCTTCATGCCTGGAGATGCTAGAGTATTTGAAGACGACTTTAATCCAATTAACTACAAGCTGGAAAGCGGGGAAGCAGATGCTGATGCATCAATTTCTTTACCAATGAATGAAAAAGAGTATAGCACAAGGGAAAATAATGTTGCTAAAATTAGAGTTGTGGTATGTCAAAATTTCATATACATATGCATAACTTCATCTTTTATGCATAGATTTCTTGTTTTTCATGTGCTGCTTTGGGGACTTAACATGCATTGGGAGTACATTTTTAAACTTTGATTTATGTCCTCCATTTCTTCCACAATATTTTCGCCACTGATTCTATCAAATTAAATACTTTAAATGCACCTGTATATATTAAATTAGAGTATGCTCATCATCTACACTCTCATAAAGAATGGGCAAATGCCATTTTTTTCTCTTTTAACTTAAATTCTTTTGAATTAATTGGGCATATGTATAATGTTAAATAGTTTTCTCTTAAATATAATCCATACTTTGTTTATAATTTTAAACATTTCTCCCTTAAATAACTTTCTTTAAGTTTGTAATTTTTAAGTTTACTTAATTAAAAATATTCATTCTATGCATTAGATACTTGATAGTTAAAAGGTTCTTTTGATTATTTAGGATTTGTATTGAATAATTTTTTGATTGTTTTTTAATGCATGTCTTTAGGTACGCAAAAGACCATTAAACAAGAAGGAGCTAGCTAAGAAGGAGGATGATATTGTAACTGTATCTGACAATGCATATTTGACAGTCCATGAACCCAAACTAAAGGTTTGTTTAGATATTGGATTTAAGCCCTATATTCCATTATGTTTTCATTTTTTATTTACTGCTACGAGATCTGATTGTTCTATCGTGATGAAAAAGGTTGATTTGACAGCTTATGTGGAGAAGCACGAGTTTTGTTTTGATGCTGTGCTTGATGAGCAGGTTACCAATGATGAAGTAAGACTTTATCATGTTCAAGATTAAATTTTGTTGTTATTTAATAACTTATTTAGTTGTTTTGATGCCATCTGTTGATTTCTTTGTTATTGGTGGAATTTGAGGTTTATGTAAGTGAATGATTGTCTATGTCTTGGTCTTAATTTGCTTGATTTAAGATGTGATTGCTTTATAATAACAGGTATACCGAACTACAGTTGAACCAATTATTCCTACAATTTTTGAGAGAACCAAAGCTACCTGTTTTGCTTATGGTCAAACAGGTAAAGAATTTTTGTATGCTATTGATATCATACTAGTACCAAACTATTAGTTACCAGTTTCGCATTTCAAAGGCTTTAGCTTTTCATATCATCTATCTGTGTGCTTTTTTTGTTGGGTTAAATTTACTAGTTTTTGTTTATACTTTATGATATTCCTTGCTGGTTGCCAGTGTGAGAATCCAGTGAACAAGGGAGGAATGCAGTTCTTTGTCTATTTTTGGGAGGGGGAGATTGTAATTTTGTTCCTAGCTGGCATGTGTTATTGGCCTCTAAATTCAACATCTAAATAATTATTATACTAGTTGACTAAAGTTATGACCAATGTAGTCCTTCTAAAGTTTAGATAGTTCTCATTTTATTAACTGATTTTGTTAGGTTAAATTAAAACTTAGGTGAAAATCTACATCAACGCCTATCCTAAATAGTATGAATGGGTAATTGTCTTAATTACAATCACCTCTGACCTGCCTTAATTGTTGGCTCAAAATTCGGGTAATTCTCACTTGTTAGGCTGATTTCGTGTGGTTAAACTAGACCCTGAATCTAAATTCTAACATGATTTTAGAAATTATCCTAAATTCTATACTCTAGATTCCTATCCCTCAGTGTGAAGTGGTGTTATTACGGGGCCATCCATATTTTTTCACTCTGCAAATGTCTAATCTTGGGATCCCACATTAGCTAGAGATATGATCAATATAGTCCTTATAAAACTTGGGATAGTTCTTACAAATCGTTTTGTGGGGTTGAGTAAGTTGTAACACCAAATTCTAAGAATTCCAGCATGTAAATGCTCATTTGTTAACGGGAAAATCATGGAGTTTTAGTTATAGAGGAAAGAAATTGATAGAAAGGTAGACTCCGGACAATATTCTCTTATGTATTGTGATTTGTTACAATGTGTTGATAAAATCTAAAGCACTAACCCATTTTATGCTAATTATCATAACTAAATAAGGAAAAAAATATGAAATATATGGAAATAAGGAAACCAAGGAAATAAGGATACTAAGCCTAAGAGATGTTGAGGAAATATATAATCAGCATTTTCTTATATTGTAACAGTTGAGAGAGTGAGAAGATATTAATGGCCCTGCTGTAGATAGAGATGATATTTTGCACCCGATGATAGGTGCAATTATGCTTGAAATTGAGTTTTTGAAATTTATCCTCAAAATACTTTTTAAATAAAGCTGTATTCGTTGTTGTTTTCAACATATAAGAATGTTCATTTCATGTTCCACCGATATGCTTGATCCTCAAGCAGCTACTGTACCTTCATTATTGGATGCTAATAGTGATCTGCTTTCAGGAAGTGGTAAAACATACACAATGCAACCTTTACCACTCAGAGCTGCAGAAGACCTAGTTCGACGGTTGCATCAGCCAGTTTACCGGAATCAGAGATTTAAATTGTGGCTCAGCTATTTTGAGATATATGGTGGAAAGCTTTATGATCTTCTTAGTGACAGAAAGTAGGTATTCAATCTTTTTATACAAATACGCTGGGTATGTTATCTAAATGCATGTGATGATAGTCTTGTATTGCCTTTGGTTTAAGTTCTTTGTATATCGACCTGGGGCTTAATTAGGAGACAACGTTTTTAATGTTTGTATTGGGGATTCAACTGCTTTACTACATAACTGTTCTAATGTCAAGTATGACTCTAACTTTATCTTATATCATGTATTCATTTTTCTTTGTTGCTAGCCTGTATCTGGATGTATTATCTTTCTGTTTCAGTTGTATATGTATTTACCTATGTCATCTTGCATAGTGCTTCTACCTGCATGTTTTATTTGCTCTTTTGCTTTACAGTGTTAATGTGTTGTTGAATGGCTGTATTTATTTTATTACTACATATGAATAGGAAACTTTGTATGAGGGAAGATGGACGACAGCAAGTTTGCATTGTAGGACTGCAAGAGTTTGAAGTTTCTGATGTGGAAATTGTCAAAGAATTCATTGAAAGGGGAAATGCTGCAAGAAGTACAGGATCCACTGGTGCTAATGAGGAGTCTTCCAGGTCACATGCTATCTTACAGCTGGTTGTAAAGAAACACAGTGAAGTGAAACAGAGTAAGCGAAACAATGATGGGAATGAGACAAGAAGCGGGAAGGTTGTGGGGAAAATTTCTTTTATTGATCTAGCCGGAAGTGAACGAGGTGCTGACACTACTGATAATGATCGTCAGACACGGTACTTCTGTATTTAAATTAATTGCTTAATTTTTAAACTCTTGAACAAATCAATTGCTTGATAAGACTACTCTTAGAATTTGGATTTAGAACCTAATTCAACATCACAAAACCTAGCCCAAAAGAGCAGTAGTTCATTAGGTGGAGGGGCTCAATACGTGAGACTCACAAGAACACCATTTGTATCACTTAACGCATGAGGAAAATCAATCCAAAGGACTAGTCCTTAAGTGGGAGGGTCTCATTATTTAAGTGCCACATAAAGCTCCCTATTATACTTAAATGTGGGACTGATAAGGAAATTACACATGTTTTTAGTCTCTGCTTTAGAATTTTGAGTTATTGCTTTGTTGTGTTTCATACTTCAAACTGGTTTTAATATAGTAAACTATGTAGTCAAGTTGCACAAATTACTATATCTAGATGACGGGTCCTAGCTTTGCACAGGTTGAGGCTAAAATGCTTCAATTTTAAAACACTGATGCAGATATCTACAGTACAGACTACAGGTGGCCTCCTTCTTGGATAGATTTGTAAAATTATAGATAATGCATAAATACTTTACAAATATAAACCAAATGGACAAACATCTTGGCTGCTGTTAACGAATTTCTAGCATGTTGTCTGATGTAACTGCTGAAAACAGTATTTGGCAGCTTCCTTCCACTCTTTCTGATCAAACACGTTTTATTATATTAACTATCAATTTACTCTGCAATTTTTCTTCCATCAAATGCTATATAGGATTGAAGGAGCGGAAATCAACAAGAGCCTTTTGGCTTTGAAGGAGTGCATCCGTGCTTTAGACAATGACCAGATCCATATTCCATTTCGGGGAAGTAAACTTACAGAAGTGCTTCGTGACTCCTTTGTGGGTAATTCAAAGACTGTAATGATCTCTTGTATATCTCCGGGTGCTGGATCTTGTGAACACACACTTAATACCTTGAGATACGCAGATCGGTATGTGTTCATTATGTGATCTAACATATAGTTTTCTAGCATGGTCCCTTCTTTTTTTTATGCACATTCATTTTTTATTATACTAACTGTTCTATCATAATGTGAACAGAGTTAAAAGTCTGTCCAAAAGTGGGAATCCTAGAAAAGAGCAGGTCCCAAATCCTGCACCACAAACTAATAAGGAGATATCATCCACTTCATCCGTTCCAGCTAGCGCTGGTGCAGAGGATTTTAACTATCAACGTCCAGAGAAAACAATGGATATAGGCAGGAAATTCATTGAAAGGGAAAATGCTTCGTACAGCTCTGCTGCTACCGCTGTTGACAACCAGCCATTAAGTTTTTCTTCAAATTATCTATCAAATGGGCGAGAGGAAAAAGGCTTGCCTTCCGCTTCATTGGACCGGGAGAGGTTTGAACCGAAGAACTCGTATGGTGACTCTACCAGTCAAAAGATGAACTCTTACTCACAAATTGATACAGGTGAGAAATTGCAAAAGGTGTCTCCGCCACGTAGAAAAGGGTCTAAGGATGAAAAATCTGAAAGGCCTGCAAACGGGGTGAAAAGGGATGCAAATGGTTCTGATACCTTCACTACAAGCTCCAAGCAGCAGAGCACTGGGAACTATAGCACTGTGTCTAAGGATGAAAAATCTGATAGGCCTTCAAACTGGATGAAAAGGGATTCCAACGGTTCCGACCTTTTCCCTACAAGCTCCAAACAGCAGAGCACAGGGAGTTATGCGTCTAAGGATGAAAAATCTGAAAGGCCAGCAAACTGGATTAAAAGGGATGCCAACAACTCTGATATGTTCTCTACAAGCTCCAAGCAGCCTAGCACAGGGAACTACAACAATATTACCACTGGATCCAGGCCTTACGAAGCAGAATCCTCTCCTAACGGGAATATCAATGCAGTACTTGAGGTTTGTCAAATATATGGAATTACTTGTTCTTTATAAATTTTTAGTTGAATAATGAACTTGTTTATGCTGATTTTGTTCAATCCATATAACTGAACTCATCTTGTGAATAGCTTCTGTTGTTATATAAACTTGTTTAAGGTGTCTGTTTAAGTCTTTATTGCATTTATGCAGGAGGAAGAAGCACTAATTGCTGCTCATAGGAAGGAAATTGAGGACACGATGGAGATTGTTCGTGAAGTGAGTTATTACATGTTTTTTCTATAGGTTATTTTAAGTCGTGAAATTCAATTTCTAATTGAATTTATCATTTCACTGTAGAAGTTAAGTTTTTGTGCTTCGATTTGCTATTCATATTTTCGCAAGACAAAGTAGAAACTCGTAAAATCTACAGAATAGTAAAAGTAAAATTATTGTGCCTTCACATGAACTAAGTATGTTTTTCCTTTTTTTACTTGTAAAATTTATAAAATAGTGAAAAGGAAAAATAGTAAAATTTAAATTTCAGATGACTTGTTGACAATTTATCATTTTGTGCTCATCTTCTGGTTTCTAGGAAATGAAACTCCTTGCAGAAGTGGACCAACCAGGAAGCCTTATTGACAACTATGTAACCCAATTGAGTTTTGTGCTTTCTCGCAAAGCAGCGAGTCTGGTTGGCCTTCAAGCTCGTCTTGCAAGATTCCAACATCGGCTAAAAGAGCAGGAGATTCTAAGTAGAAAAAGAGTTCCGCGTCAGTAAGAGACTTCCTCGCTTCATCTGTATTATCGTGTTTGTTAGCAATATAGTTGAAAGGTTTTGTTTGATATAAGCAAATCTTTTGGTGAATATGTTCTAATTGAATTTACTTACATGTATATGCCCTTTGTGTGAGTCGTGTGACTTTTGGGCCACCTCATGCCTCTGCAAATTTGGTGTAGTCTATGTAGGTTATCTGCGCCGTTGTTATAAAAAACACAAAAAGGTTGTCTGCCCCTTAATTTTTAGTTTGAGGGCAAAGTGAAAATAAAAATAGAATTTAATGCAATTCACTTAATGTATGGAACATTCCTTGTGTATTCATTTTCAAGCTCATGGGATGCAATTATACATATTGCGAGACATGAAGCTTGGTCCGTAAACTAAAGGGTTTATTATTAATTTAAAAAGCTTTGATATATTTATCGATCTTGCACTAATTTAAAAAGAACAATTCGCATAGAAGAGAGTCAAAGCCTCTCCTTTATGTTATGTATCTGTAATCTATTCTTTCACCGTTTCTTCCAATTCAATATTGGTGAATCTATATATCATGAAAAACTTGTATTTTTATCTTTTTTAAGACGGATACTAAATCTGTTCAATCTTGAAGATAGATCTTTTTAACGTGTTGGTCGTCGTGACATGTTTAATATGATTTTTATTACTATGCATGCATTTTTCTGTTCAGACCTACTTTTGCATCATATATTTAAACTCCCTAATTTTAAATAAACAGAATTCTTTTTTCACACGGTTGCTTTCTGCACTTTGATTGGTGTGCTTTAAATTTTCGGACTGCCTAACCAGGACTCATGTTCTGCACAATCTAGAATATAATATTTTTTAGATTTTCAAATTATACAATCTAAAAATGTAATATAAATAGTGCAATTCAATAACATTCTAAATGATACAATTCAAAAGCATATTCTATATTTTACAATCTAGGATAGCGTTTTGGACTATGTAATCCATAATAAATTTTAGACCTGAAAACATACGTTGAATTGTACAATTTCAACTATATCTACAAAAAATCTGTTAAATTGTACAATTTAAGTTCTATTTTCATAGTATACAGTTTAAATTATATTTTCAAATTATACAGTTTAAAATACATTTTCAAATTATATAATCCAGAACAAATTATAAAATAAATTGTCTAGATTAAGTTTTTAAGGAGTGCTAAATGGGCGTAGACATTTCTATTGGTTTAAGCTAGTGGATTTTACTCTCCATAATTCTTTCTCGTTTAGATTTCTTACCTTTCTTTCCTTTTGGACTTCTAACATGTGTACCTGTGACTAACACCTTTTCTAGAATTGAGGTTTAATTATTTATGACTAATTTGAATTAAGTGCATTATTTTGTTTTTTACAATTTTCCTTTCGATTATTCTCATTAATCTTATTAGTGAGAGACGCTTGATTGCCGTATTCCATAATTCTATATGTTTTTTTCAAAGGAAATTAATAGAAAAGGTAAAAAGTTATATATAAAATAACCGCCATCGATGGCATGGATAAACTAGCAAGGGCTGCTTCAGTTCAGTTAGTACGTAGTTCCGTTGAGGACTTAAAAGGACCTTCATTGTCATGTCCACAGTTTGTACAAATAAGACAATTAATCAATTATCAGATCGCTGTGAATAGTAATCTTTGTTATCATTAATTTCATTCTTTTGAAATATATACTTTATATAATAAAAGCAAAGCTGCAAAATGTCGTGGGAAATGGGCTTTTGCACAATTTTATACCCACTGATGGAGATAAGCTACAATGCAAAGCTGCACTGATATCAATAAAAGAGGAGTATGGCACAATAACTACAGACGAAATTATCATTCTTTAGCTTCTCTTGGAATGACATCAGGAACAAAATGTCCCGTTGATGAAACGGAGTAGAAAGAATGGGATTGGTGAGGAAGAAATAACACCATAACCTTAAAACTATGCCTCATCTTAGAATCCACTCTGTATAACAATGTACAACCTACTGCACTCTACCACTACACACAAGTTGTATACAAACAAACTCCATATAACCAATACATGTATAATAATAATTTCAGTTTTGAAGCCTAATAAATTATGCAACTCTATAATGGTCATCACTAAGACATGGTCAGATGTGAAGGATCATTCGTCAAGTGATGCCTATTAGACAATAATGTACGACCTTTCCAATACATACCTTTTACCAAAAATTTCGCGGCACTGCATTGGACTGTTGCCCCAGTCATTCTTTTCCTCATTCAGCTTTCAATCTCAAGATCTCCTTAGCTGTCCTACGCCGGAAGTAAGGCATGTTTTCCTACAAACGAAAAAGAGTATTTCAATTCTCAAACAAAATAAATATTTCTTAGAGAGTTTAATAGCAATTTAAGTCTCAAAGGTATGGCAGCTGTACAATTTTAAATCTTCAAATTTCAGATCTTTCCATCAGAAACAATCTTAGTTCCTTAGGTTCTAATGAATCAATTGGGTCTTTCAAATATCAAAATTCAGTTCCTACTTCAATTGGAATTTTCTGAGAGCTAAAGTCACATAATATTGATATTCAGGGACCCAATTACCGCAATTAGAATGAGAGGGGCTTAACACACTTGCGGTAACTAGGGGACCCAATTGACACAAAGGAAATCTGAAGAATTAAAATCGTATAATTATGATATCTAAAAGATAAAAATGTAATTAAGCCATAAAAAAACTGTGTATGCAATTTCGTGAAGCACATAATTAGCATCACTGAATTTTTGGTGGTTCGGTTTAAATATATGAAGAAATAATTTTTTCTGTTGACTTTAACTTTGAAAAGAAAACGATTCTTTATTGAAATCGAAGTTTTAAACTGTCATGCTAAACAAAGTTCTGGTCACAGTACTTTGGTAACAGATTAGGATTTTGTCATGTCATGCACCATATGCGAATATGGATTTAAAATATTTCAGGCAATTAATTAAACATTTTGTCTTCAAAGCATTCTCGCACTAACACTAGAACACAAGTGAATGACTACGAGGTTATTGATTTGGAGAGAGTTAAAGCAAATGATTTCCACACGGGAGTGTCTAGATATAGACGTAAGAAAAAGAAAAATATTTCAATTTGACAAAATATATAGAAAAAAAAAAAAAAACAATTATTCTGCTATAAATGAAATGCTCCATGTCCTACCTGGTCAAAATACAGCTCCAGGCCCCTGCTATAAAAGTCCACATATTTGATCATAAACACCCCACAATCACACCTGTTCAGATACGAAAGAAATAACTGTTTAAAAAACATTCACCAAAAACTTCTAGTTTGAACCATTCAAAGTATAAAAATGGAAAACTGTTAATGTCAAAATGTCACATTGTCGTTCCTTTGAAATTAAAATTACAGAAGTTCTTCCGCAGAAGTACATATAAAAAAATATCTCAAAATGCAGAAAGCTTGTCCAACCATGATCAAGTTTCAGTGTCGTAAACTAATCAATTACCCAAATAAAAGAACACTCTAGAGCATTTCCATACCATTGATGACCATTAATTATGAGAATCGATACCAGTAACTACCACAAATAATTGACCTTTTAGAGGAACAAAAAGACTTAAACTTCCATGAAATAAGGCCCTAAGAAATAAGGAACCCTTAAAACCAATATATTTCACTTAATAATTTTAATAGTCATTCTATAAAGAAACTTGTGTCGCTCTTATTAATCTAACCAGTCCCTTTTTTATATGTACATTTGTTAATAGTATCTCCACAATAAATTTTAGTTTAAATTTAAAATTGTATTGAAAATATATTCATTATACAAAGGAAGAAGTTCAAGCAAATAAGAAATAAATTTATATGCTTCAAGATACTTTTGCTCACAAAAATCTGTTAGGCTCTTTATTTGTGAAAGACGACATATTTGTGGGTTTTTCACTTTCAAAAATGTGTCAAGAGCTACAATTCACCGCATATATCTTCCATTCTGCAAAACTGGGGCAAAACACAAAAAACAAACGACCTATATAGTGATTTGCAGATCAGAATACAAACCCATTTCTCTGAACAGGAAGGTCTTTCAAAAATTCTTTTTTCCAGGTATTTACACCAATATCTTTTCCATTCTTGTCGTTTACTTCATCCGCAAAATATTTAGCCTGAGACATCAATGAAAAATAATAAATGAACCTAACAACAGCCAATTGTCAAATAAACGCATATATTTCCTCAGTTCTTACAAAGTAAAGACATAAGTATGAAATTTCAAAACTTTGTCACTATAACTTAAACTAAAGACAGCACTTGCTACAATGGCTACCTCTGGTGTTTTAAGTGAAACGCACCAAAGGCTAGACAAAAGCCTGTACCTGACCAAAGCAGCGTGTTAAAAGATTTAAAAACCAACGAGATCAATTGACAATGCGGGTAAAACACAGTTTTCATGTCACATATAATTAAATTTGTTATTGAATGTATATGCAGCATCCTAATGAAATAGATTTATATCTACAGTGTATACAATTATAAATCAATTATCTAAATGTTTAAATTCATATGCCACAGACAAACTTCTAAAGTATAGAAATTTAAGCAATAATCACAGTTTAATTTCTATTTGAGTAGTTCAATTTCTCATTGATTAATTCTCTTATTTTATATTTCCAACTTCATCTATTAATTTATTTTCGATTTCCCTCTAAGTTGATTTCATGAAAAGCCTTTACAACAGTTGGCGTCCAAGTTTGTAATATATAAATTTTCGATTTCCTATTTTCCTTGGTTATATGCTTAAACCCACTGATAGCACATGCTTAATTCACATTTTTCTTGGCATTTTAGTAAAAACTAGGTTAATTTTCTGTTTTAAATAGATTTCTTTTAGTAGACTTCTAACCCATGGATTTGTTAAATTTTCTAGAAAAATTGATGCAGCTGGTTAATTGAACGTGAAAGCAGAGAAGAAAAGAAAATATGAGGTTGCTGGTCAGATTGGGAATTACATGAAAAGACACTGGCATTTCTGTAAAAAGACAAAGATGGAAGTCAAATGGGCAATTTTGTAATTACAGTCTAACGGAATCAGCTGAAACATAATTGATATCATGCGATCCTAACTGAACTGTGGGAACTTTGGGGGACATTTTAGTCGGTTTAGGTTATAAAAACAGTGTGGACAATTAGAGAAACAGAGAATTTTTAATTTTAGATTTCGTTACCAACTTTGAGATTTCTGGTTCATTGCTTTGGTACTTTTTACTTTACTGAGAACATTTGAGAAAGAGAAATGAAAAGGGTTTCAGTGTTCTTCTTTTTATGAGTTCTTCTTCATCTTTCTTTCTGTCTCTTACTTTCGCACTGCTGATTTTTTTTTTCTTCTGCTTTTTAGTTGTTTACTTGTTTTCATTCATGATTCTTACTTCAATTTCACCGATTGTATTCGAGATTTTCGTTAAGATGAACATTTTCTTTTACTGGGTTTTCGAGTTCGTCAAGTTTTGAAGTGATTCTACTTCTTCATTGTGATTTGTAGTTCTCTGTTTTCGATTACTCTTACTTTTCGATTTTTGCTTTTCAGTTTTAGTTTCTCTTTTGTTTTACATCATTTACATTCATAATGTTTACTTTCTTTGTTACTGCTTTTGTTCTTAGTTAGAATACACGTTATGATGTTTCTGGGTTCTGATGTTTGTGTTCTTTTCACTTTACTGTTCACAGATTCTGGATTTTTCAATATTATGTTTCTGGGTTTTGATGTTTGGCGATTCGTGATTTTAGGGTTTTCTTTCTTCCATTTCTGAGTTTCTGCCTTTTTCTACTTTCATTTCTCTTCTCTTGGTTATATTTTTTACTTTTCTTTACTGTTCAGTAAGTGTAGTATCTTTCTTTCTCAATTTGCTGTTGCGCCTAATGATGTATGAACTCCTTCATAATTGCTGTTCAATTTTATTTTACACTTGATGATTTTTAATTTCCAGATTTGGAATGTGCAACCATGAACCGATTGGTCATGGGAGTTATCAGTTCAAAGAAATCAGATGTGATGTTCTTCACATTCAAAAGTAAAAATGAAATTGAACAGGTTATTGTTTGGAGAGATTTTGTGTATACAATCTGTTGTTCACTGTTAAAGGGATCTCAATTGGACTCTCGAATTTTCTTTCTACTATTTATAATTCAAATTAGGTTTTCTATCTTTCGTTGAAGAATATAATGTTAGTTAATCTGTCTTTACTGTTTTTTATCATTTTAGTTTTAATTTTTAATTTTAATATCCATGTTAATTCTGTTCATTTAATTTGAGATTACAATGTGTTTTAGTTTAGGTGTGAATAGTATTTCAATGTCCATGTCAGTTGGTGGATTTAGGTTTCGTTATTTTCTTCTGAAGAACAATTTTACTGATATATGCACATGATCTCTGTACCTTGCCTACATAAATGCAGTATTCGTTGCGTATTACTTACTTACAGTTTGATTCACATTTCATTCTTTTGTATGACTCAATTTTAGTTTTAGGATCTTCAATTGTTTTAGTTACTGTCATTTACAATTTTACATCTGCAGTTTATATCACAGATTAGGATTAGTGTTGTAATTTTCTTTTAATGTGTAATAGTTTAATTTCAATTTCGTTTTATCATTGCTGTTTTTAGTATATCAAACAATCACAATCATATTTGTTGATTTTGGCAAAGAAAGAAAATCCTTTAATGAAATCAATGTGTTTTGAGTTTCCTTAGATTTGACCTAGGTTGAACCTATACTGCAGTAGGTGAACTTAGTTGTTTTATGGTTTATCACCCACCAAGTATATTCAATCATTTTTTGTATTCGTTAACAAATCACTCTAGCTCAAAAAAATCCTCACATTGCAAAAAGCACACTGTGAAAGGACAAAAATAAAATAAACAAAACAAACCACAAGTTTGGGTTCTGGTGAAAAAATATTAACGAATAAAATAATAAAAAAAAAGTTCTTACTTTGGTTATAATTAACATAATAGATCTTGGAATATGGAATTTACAGCTAAATTACTTGAAAAAAACTTTACCAGCTTTTGTAGCACAGAACTATCCTCTCCTTTCATTGAGTCAAGATACTGCAATTTCTTTTCTTTATTATTGATTACTGCCAAGCACCAATGTATCTCTTGATGGATAGGTACAAAAATCTGGTAATAACAATAAATCAGGTGAAAGTTCAGTACAAAAACCAATCTAATTTGCTAGAAGCAAGATGAAAAATTAGTTCCAACATAATTACTTTATCACATTCAAGTAAACTGTATCCCAATTTCCGTTGGCTTGTCCATCTTCTGACAGATTTGAAATCATAACCATTCGGACCACTTATTAACTGCGATAACATTCAAAATAATAAACATAAGTGTGTGGTCAATATTACTAAGTTAAAAATATAATGAAATGCATATCATAATAAGACCTTTTTTTTTTTCAATATGTGCTCTGATTCATTATAATATTAAGGAATGAGTGCCAAACATAAAGAAATTGTCAATCAGAAGCACTATGATATTGGTAAAGTTGCACCTTGGTAGCAATTGGCCAAAAGCTGGAATCTCAAAACAGACTTCTCACATACAAGTAATATAAAAGTATATGAAAGAAAGAATAGAACACAAAACACATCCCAAAGGACGTGAACAGAGAGAGACTAGAGAACAATGTTGCAGGGTTCCAGTGTTCAAGCTAGCTGGAAACTCCACTAGAGTGCCATGGGTTGGCCACAAGCACAGTTGGCATCAAAGAGAAAAGAGAACGGCATCATTAAGCATTTGAAAGGTATGTGAGTAGAAAATAAGTCCAGATGGAAAGGGAGCAAATTCCCTAGATCCCCCCACCCTCCTTAAACAACTCCAACAGCATCTTAAATTAATTTTCGTTCTATTTCTTTTCCATTTCTCTTCAATGAAAAATCTCTATTTCCTACTGTCTCTTCTTCTCTTTCTCTTCTACTTCTTCTCCCTTTATTTTTTTTACCTTATATCAAAGGTTCTATTTCTTTTCCATTTAGCTTCAATAAAACATATCTATTTTCCACTCTCTCTTCTTCTCTTTTCTCTTCTACTTCTTCTCCCTTTATTTCTTTCCCTTATAACAAATATCCCATCAAGGGGTGAGAAAAGGGAAAATAGGAGGGCGTGTCATATCTAAGCCAGTGGCAACCATGAAAGGCCATGATAATGCCACGATTTACCCCACTCCAGATGCAACACTAAACTAGGATACAACATGCTCCATATCGTATGGTGGCAAACCTCTACGCTGATTTAGCATAATTAACTACTATGGTTAGCCCAATCTCGTCTTGGACAATCATTTAGTATCTTGTCACTCCTTATGTGGTCTCTCATCCATCTGAAAACTCTCATTTCTGTCCCTTTAAGATGACATGACATCATGTGGTTTGAACTATTGATTAGTTTTTATGGGTTTTAGTGGTTTCTTACAAATTCACCAGTTTTTAGGCTCATTGTTTTGCTGGCTGGTTTTGTAGTCTAATTGGATTAGACATGGACCAGTTTTTCAATTAAACTGGATGGCGTGGTAAGGCTTTTCAAACATAAGTAAATAAGGAGAGGCTAAACTAGATGCAATCATGAATACCTGCAGGCTAGCTTTCTTCACACTTATGCACACATGTATAAATGTTTGTATATAGCACATTATATACAGCTTGGAGTATCAATCAACTAACAGTATACAAACACAAGAATTTCTAGTTTGAAACAAGATTGAATGTTAATAATTTCTTGGTCAACAGTAACCAATGCTTCAAGAGGGAAATGCCCCCCTCTCCGTAGTAATGGTAATCAATCATTTGAAAGTGGAATTGTTTTTCTACACCAACACTAAATAATCATGTGAAGAGTTATCCTACCTTTTTGTAGAAAAAGGTATTGAAAAAATGACATTTCAGAAATTTATGTGACTGTCTTTGTTCCCTCTCCTTCAGCAAAGCTAAGTACAAATTTATCACCTGCACAACAAAGGTACCAAAATTTCAAATCATGATACAGTTAGACAATAAATTCTTCTCTACTTCAGCAACTCAACAAAGGGATAAACAAATAATATAGCAAACAAGTGTACCTCATCATTTAACCATCCAGTTGGCTTAAGGCACTGAAACTTTTCTCCAGTAATCTCAATATTAGAATTCTCATGGGTAACCAAGATTGTCCACCTGAAAAAGCAATGAGCTTACATTACAGACTATACTCAACCTCCTAACCTATAGCCAAATCATAAATTCATACCGGTTGGCAGAGAAGGCACGTTCAACCTCATCTTCTTCCTCACTACTAAGAGCAACAAATGGTTCTTGCAGCACTTCTGGTTCCTGTAAATCATAGCAACACACAGGGTAAATTGACAGTAACATTTACCCTGCTTCTCATTCCCCATCCAACCACACCAACTCAACTTACATATTAGTACTAAAAACAAAAGTAACTTCCGTATTGGGTTTCAATTTTCTATTTCCACTAACAACTAAAACCGGTTGTCACACTTTACGTCCTTCAATTTTCCAAAATTCACACTAAAAATGGAGAAAAAAATCTGTCAACCAGAAACAAAATTCAAACAAAAAAGACATTCTTATTCCTACGAAATTATGATAAAGAACAACCACTTCAAAAACACACCCCACAAAAAAACAAACTACTACTAAGTTACAAAAATAACACCTAAACAACCAAACACATAAAGATGATCGATTGGTAAATGCAAAAGAAGTAATCATAATCACCTCATCCAATTCCTTCTTAGGCCTCAACAAATTAAAATGGTCCCTGCGCTTCTCATTCAGGTCAATCTCAAAATTCAGCCTCTGAAACGTGCCATTTCTCCTCCCAACATCCTCAAGCAACTTCTTATACGCATGAACACTTTCAACATCAAGCTGCGTCTCAGAACCCCACAACTTCCCTCTACTCGCCACCTTCAACTCCGCATTCCTCAACTCCGAATCAAACGACAACGTCGACTGCGACTGCTGCTGAACCCTAAACTTGTCACCGTCACCACGCGGCTCTTCCACACTCGAATCCGCGCAAGGCTCATCACTCTCCTCGTCCACTACAATCACCTCCTTCCCCTTCTCCACCACGGACCTATATTTCGCCAACGCCGAACTCTTCGCCTTCTCGAACTTCGCGATCAGAATGTTCCCCATGGCGTCGCCCCCGCGAGCTCTAAACCTAGCAGTGAGTGGAAATTTTGTCGGCCTACAGGGCGCGTGAACCTCCCTCGCCAACGGCGCGTAAACCTGCGGATACCGGGAGAGTCGCGCGACAGCGCTGGCGGCGGACGGAACGGGTTTGGTCGATAATTTGAGGCGTTTATGGGAGGGATCTGAGTTAGAGCAGTTCACGTTCATGCATTCTTCGGTTCGCTTGCGGTTGGTGGTCATCGCACCCATTGGTTGATCGAATTGGAAACGCACAGTGATTGAAGCATGTCCACCGCGTGAATTTGGGGAATTAGGGTTTCTTCTGTGGAAAATCTAAAACCCTAAACAATTTTCGCGGGGTTATGCAGTGACTGTGACTGAGAGTAACTGTAGTGCGCGTTTGTTTGAACAAACAGACTTTTTGTCGTTTCAAAAAGAAGGAAAATAATTTAGTTTTTAAAATTAAATATATTTTTCTCTTTTCGAAATTGTACAAAATTCAAAATTTGTCTTTTTTTGTGTGTAAAAGTAACGAATTCAGTTTCTTAAAAAAAATTATATGTAATAAATATATAAATTTTGAGTATAAATTACACAGAGGTGATGGAAACGAAAAAAATTGATTGTCTTTTTAAAATGAAAAATCATTTAACAAGATTGATGAATTGTAAAATAGATCTTTCCATGTGAGTAGAGATTAAGAATCAATGAAAAATTTATACTTGTTGAGACAATTAAGAGTTTAGTAAAATCGAGAAGCACTGTATTGACTTTAAAAAAAAAACAAAAAGGATAATACTACAACAATAAAAACAACTATACAAAAATTTTAATAAATATTTTTTAGACATACTCATATTCAATGAAATTATTGAATGTACTTGACATAATTTTGTTGATATGATTTCTACAAATATTGAACAAGAAAATATCTTTAATTACTAAATATAATTACCATAATTTTTCCTTAAAAAACTTGCAAGTTTCAATGTCAGTCTTCCTTCGGAATTCTTAACACAATCTCAATATATTCATTTGGAACTTTGAATTCATTCAACTTGTAACAATGTGACACCAACTCCAACTCCTAGCCTATTTTTAAAAAAATAAAAAAAATAAGATAGCCTATTTTTAAATAAATAAAAAAAATAAGATAGTGTTACCGGAATTCAAGATTGGCAGGTACCATGTTCATACATACATATAGTATAATTTTTTCTTGCAATTAACAATCAGAATAAATTGAAAAAAATCATAGCTATCCACTTAAAAGTAATAAATATTCAAAAGTGAAAAAAAAAATAGGTGCTTTCCATGGTAGCCATCTCCTAATGATCAATCATATACAACAAATACTATATACAACACATACTGAAACTAGATAGTCCAACATGACAAAAAGACAGAGGACGTTTCATGGATCCTTGCAAACAAATCTTTTCATTCCACTTCGTAAATTGTTTTTTTTATTATTTACATTTATAAATTCGTTTTAAATTAAAATTATTTGTACAATACGATAGATACTTTACAATGAATAATTTTTTTTCTAAAATTCAAAGTGTTTACCGAAATACAATTCTGAAAAGGGGAATGAATACACACATGGAAAGAAAAAATTAACATAATAATAATTGCATCTAAAGTGGATAATTATAACCAAATAATTTTTTAAAAAAAATCTTATTGCATCTATCCTAGTCTAATTATTCAACATGTGAATGGATACAACATCAAAATCCTCAAAAACATTGATCTACCAGAGTCATTTCATTTGACTTTGGTGTCATGTGTTCCAAACTGAGTACAACAATTATCCTTGTTAGAATCTAAGCCTATATTTATGCAGATCTATTGGAGTACTCCCTAACCAATGCTGCAAAAAGTGAAGGCCTTTCTAGCAAACGTGATGGCTTGTCATATTCTTTTGAAAGCCCTGTCAAAAATTCAATCACCCAAATCAATGCCATAGCTATTACTTAACTTGAGAAAAATTGTGTTGAAAGTGTAAAAATATTGGCAATGGTGGAAGCTGCACATTATATGAAACTTGTAGTTGTAATTAGGCCATGTTGGTATAATTACCTGCATCAATGACTAGAACTTTGTCACAGTCCATGACTGTAGGTATTCTATGAGCAATGCTGATAATTGTACGATCTGCAAAGTCCTCACGGATGATTTTCTGTATCACAGCATCAGTTTGTGAATCAACGGATGCTGTTGCCTCATCCATGAACAGTATTTTGCTGCGTTTTAGCATGATCCTTCCCAAGCATAGAAGCTGTCTTTGCCCCACACTCCAATTATCTCCACCATCAACCACTAACAAATAAAGTATAGTACACTATGTCACCTCATACTTTCACCAAGTACCACATCATAAAGCAATAATAAGTATAAATGTCAGATTATTTTAAGCAATGTTTTCTAGCCATATTGAGATTTATGAGAGGAGTTAACACCTGAAGCCTCAAGTTTCTCAGGCTTTGCAGCCACCACATCTTTTAGTTGGCAACGTTCTAAGCTCTGCAACAATACAATTAAACAGTTAGTTATTATCAGAAGTGGACTTTAAGCATAACTCAATCTTACATAACAAATTTGTAAAGTGAGATTTGCACCCATTTATAAATTATTGAAAGGTCTCATCTCTAGTCAATACGAGATCTCCAACAATTATTAGTTTTGAAAATTTCAAATTACAATAAACTGAAGTGTACTCATGTTTTCATGCATGTAACATGCATTTTCTTTTTCTCTACTTTTTCCCATTTTGTAGTGCACATGTACATTTTCAACCAGGAGTAGAAGTTATATACAGTTCATGAGACACTTTATCTAATCAAAACTGTTGTAATTGTTCATGAGACATAAGTTTTGTTCCTTCAACAAATCACAGGACTATGCACTCTAACAAACATAAATGCATGTTTCTTCTCTGAATTATATACCTTCCAGATTTCTTCTTCTGAATACAGTCCAAGGGGATCAATGTTGCTTCGTACTGTTCCTTGAAAGAGAACAGGTTCTTGAGGGATAATTCCAAATCGAGACCTCAGATCATGAAGGCCCACAGTGCAAATGTTGATCCCATCAACGATTATTTTCCCAGCTGAAGGCTCAATCAGCCTAAATAACACCTGAATGAGGGTTGATTTCCCACTCCCTGTTCGACCAACAACACCAATCTTTTCTCCTCCTTGAATTGTGAGGGAGATTCCTTTGAGAACCAGAGGAGTATTTGGCCGATACCGAACCTGTTCACCACCATTTAATAGCAAAGGTTATATATGAGTACTAGCAAAACATTCTTTAACACAATCATCTTAGCATACTCTTATATTGATTAAAATTTATTGAAAACTACAAAATCACACGTAATTCTCATTGAACAAGGAGCAAGACATACACAATTTTTTTATTTTCAACAAATTTAAGCCACATATAAACAGTATATACTTAGATGTTTGTGACTAGTATATACCTGCAAATTGTTTAACTCAATGTGGCCATGGCTGGGCCAATTCTTAGGAGGAGAGCTATCAGCAATTTTCCATGCCGCTTCTGAGGGAAGGTTGGTGAACTGCTTTATTCTCTCAACTGAAACCATTTTGTTCTCAACCGAGCAAGTCATTGATATAGTAAATGCCAAAAGACTACTGAGAGCCAAACCATAGGACAAAGACAGACCAACATATTCTGCAACAATTGGAATGATCCTTGGTCAGCAATATTTATCTAAATGTTATGTATGTATGCACGAGATCTTATATCATAAATAAATAATTCTGTACTACAAAATAAAATCCAATATTTGTTTAGTTCTTCTTTTATATTCTCAAAGAAAATTCATGACATAAGAATTGACCATGAGGGATCTAGTGTGTTGTACCTGGCCTCACGATAGCACTTGGGAGAAAGATCATAAAAACAGTGGCAATGCAAAGGAAAACCACTCCCATGTAGTCCAAGCGAAAACCAAGCCATTCATTGGCACCGTTGTTGTGGAAATCCATTCTCAGACTTGCATTGACTTTGTCAATATTTTGTTGACAAAACTCGTTCTGTTTTCTGAATCCACGAATGGTCAAAACACCAGCAATGGTTTCCGAAAAGTGGTGAATAACAGGAGCTTTGGTGATAGAATCAAGGCGAGTCAGTTCCCGAGAAGATGCAAGGTAATATTTCTACAAACCAGAGCAAGGAAGTGTCAAAATGCACTGAATATTTTGTTTTACTTAGTAATCACAAAACTCTACACAACATGGCACTATCCAATCCATTCACAAATATCAACAAAACTCCATCATATTTTTGGATCATAGCGTTCAAAATAAGAGTGAGAAGATATATCGTACCCGATACCAGTTATTAAGATAGAACAGTGGGATTAAGAGGAAGACCGTTTCCCAAGCATTTTGGCATGTTACAATGAGGATGCTGACCACTGAGAAGTATGCAACCATTACGAAGTTTACCAACATTGGAATTGATATGTCAACCCAAAGTAGATCAGTAGATACCTAAAAATTTCACAACACAGTAAGTCCAAACATGACCATTTAAAGAATATGCTAGTTTATGCAGTTTAGTAACAAAAATTAACGTGAAATATGGCATGAAAACTCACACGACTCAAAATTCTGCCAGAGGGAGTGGTGTCAAAGAATGACATTGGTGCATGCAGAATGCTTTGAAGCATTCCACTGAAGAAGCTTTGAGATGTCTTCAGACCCCAATAGGTGAATAAGAGTGCTCTTGACATCACAACAAAAGATACAACAACTGCTATGCAAGCATAGACAGTGATGAATGTAGAAGGAGCAAAGCTAGAGCCTTCTGCAGTTCCGATTGCTAGCCAGTAGTCACCAGCCAAGAAAGACAAAATCCATGCTAGAGACATTGCCAGCATCAGTGCAATACCCCACCAGCCAAACGCTTCAGTGAAGTAGTGTTTATACACTTTCAGGTTCACACGGCCAGTTTCTCTTTCCTCATCTTCAATGAGCTTTGCTGTGGTGTTAGCTGACTTAGCTTGTTCTTGAGGTTGCTTTTGACCTTCCTTTTCCTTTTCTTTTGAGGGGACTCGAGCCAGTTTCGGAGACTGAATCGAATCTTCACCACCTTTATCGCTAGACTCTGCAATCTCCATAGAGGATTCATGAGCCGCCACAAGTGCACCAAAATCCAGCCCTGCATTCAGAAGTTCATCATACTTCCCACTTTGCACGATTCTCCCTTCTCTCATCACCTTCATGATGGTATCAAAAACAAGAAAATGTGCTTAGTTGAAAGAATTCCACTATTAGAGGTTAAAATAGGTGAGAGTGAACGACACCATTAACAGAAGAACAGTTCAGAGTAACAGAAAAGCATTGTGCGTATATATATATACACGTACCATTATACAGTCAACATTATGCAAGAAGTCAACTTGGTGGGTTACAAGTAAAATGGTCTTGTTTTTAAGAGCCCCCATGATACATTCCTGCAACAAGGTGGAGAAATTAGAAACTTTGATATTGCAATTTATTGATGATGGAAGCCAAAATATGTTGATTGATTCATTGGTTATGCAAAATCTTTCATGGTCTATGTGTATTTGTTATACATAGATGATTTGGTTTTCCTTTTCTTCTGGCATGAAAAACAATTACATCAGTAGAAACAAAAAAACTATAAAACGTTTAAGGAAATGAAGCTAGTGAGCAAGGTTTGTAGTTGTTTACTTACCTTGAAAATGAATGACCCAGTTTGTGCATCAACAGCACTGAATACATCATCAAGGAGATAGATGTCACAGTCTTGGTATACAGCTCTAGCAAGTTGTACACGTTGCTTCTGGCCACCACTGAGGTTAATACCCCTTTCTCCAATCTCAGTTTGGTCTCCATATTCCATCATTTCAAGATCCTTTTCTAGGCAACACACTCTTATAGCTTCCTCGTACTTCTCTCTGTTCATTGGTAAACCAAACAATATGTTGTCTTGGATTGTTGCATTCTGAATCCATGACGTCTGTGCTACATAGGCTATTGACCCACAAACTCTGACCTAAAAGATTTTTATAGAAAAAAAAAAGTAATGATGACAACCGTGAACAGTACAAGTAAATTTTGTATGGTAGAACATTAACAACTCAACAAACACATTTATCCCAACTAGGATGTCCCGTGCAATTTTTTACAAAAACATAAAAAATGTAAAAAATTATTTCACTAAAATCTTGTTAAACAACTTATAATAGAAATCTATGTAGCAATGAATGTTCAATGCAATAATGTTCAATGCAACGAACACAACATCTATGTAGCAATGAACTTGCACAGAATGAGTCAAACCAGAACAAAGTACGTACCTTTCCTGATATCTTGAACATTTCTCCTAACAAAGAAGCCAGTAATGAAGACTTGCCTGACCCAACTGTTCCCACAACAGCAGCATGGTCCCCTCTCTTGATTTCCAACTCTTCAACTTTCAGAGCCACATTGGCATCTGCATCATCCCAGGAGAATTCCCCGTTTTTGATCTCCACAGCGATGTCACCATCACATCCCTCCAATCTCTCCACTGCACCCTCATCCATTTCCTTGCTCATCATGAACTCATCCAACCTCCCAAGAGATATCATCGCTTGGGAAATCAAGATGAGTGCCTGAGGGAAGGTCCTCACAGGCTCTTGCAAAATCTTTATCACTGAAGTGATTGTGAACACAGTGCCAGCGTTCAAAGGAACACCCTGAAGAGTGGCAGCTCCAAATGTGAGAACACACACCAACAAAGGAGCAGTGGTCAGAACCCCCATGTTAACGGCAAAGTAGTACAAGAACTTTCCAATCCAACCGTGTTCGGCTTCGCGAAACTGCTGAATCTTGTTGCCGAAGTACTCCTCCCACGCTTGGAACTTGATGACACGCATGTTGTTAAGCAATTCATTCGTGGCCTTCATCCTCAAGTCACGGCTCTTCATTATCCTGAACTGGAAGCTGTTGCTCTTCTTGGTGCGAAAGAGAGTGAAAATAAACACCAAACTGGTTCCAAGCAGCGCTGCAAGCGCTGACACGCCAATACTGTTGTAGATAAGTGCCAAAGCTGCAGCTACTTGCAGTGGCATCAACCATATGGGATGAAACTGCATCATCAAATCTGAAAGCTGTTGTGCATCAACAGCCATGTGGTTCACAATCTGGCCAGTGCCATGAGCCTGCCTTGAGGAACTTGACAGCCTCAAACCCTTCTTGTACACGGAAGTGATGATGCTGGAACGCATTAACATGCCTAGTTTCTGAGAGTTGAAGTTGAACTGGTGCACAGAGAGAACCTCAACTGATTTTGCAAAAAACAGGATCAGAATCAGAATAAGTCCTTCAAGGGGGGTGCTGTCTTTTCTTGAGGTGAAGTCAACAAAGCTCTGAATAAGCATTGGACCAACGTACATAACCGCAAGTCTTATAACTGCAAGGAAGCCAGTGAAAGCTATGTGCTTCCAGAAGCATCTAAACAAGGTGACACCAACCGGGTGTTTGCTGTTTTCTTCTTCCTTCGGCCAATTGGTTTGGAAAAGTTCTGACATCTTTTCTGCCCGGAATTCCAGAGGAAGAGTAGGCACATCATCAAGCTTGAGGGGTGTTCGGTACCCTTTGTTCAGCAAAGGGTTCATCCAAAGCCACACTATTTTGGAAAAAATCGAAGAATGAGCATAAGGACTCAAATTTCTGTCATTGGAAAGGCACTGATATGTTGTCACATCATCCGAATTTCTAATCACCTGAATCCCCGTTAGTCCTTTGGTTGCTACCACGAAAAGGAACGCAGAAAGTGGGAGATTAACCAAAGAAAACACGTCATCCACTCTCAAACTAGGCTCCAACCTCGCTCCATCCACACTTACAAAGCGAACAACAGCTGAAATGGCAAAAAAGCACGAAACCACCATGTTTGCAATCCAATACGTTCTCATCGATAAAGGGTGCTCCGAAGCTTTGAACTTGTTCTCGTGAACCAATAGGATCAGAACCACTATGTTGGCCACAGCCTGAAAGAGCCGAAAGAGTGCCTCTATGACTGTCCATGAAGCAAGACTTGTTTGAGTGAAGGCCAAAACGCTAAGGACAGCATAAGCAGCAACCAAAAGGGTGGTTACCAAGAAGGTTAGTTTGAACAAGAAGGTGACTTTATAGTGAGGGTGTTTCTCATGCAAAAGGGGTTTGGTGATGGAAGAGGAAGAGGAAGAGGGGTGACGGGAAGTGAATCTGAAATATAGTTTAACAGCCGCAAAGGCTAAGAGAGCGAGCAAGAAGATGAAGTCAACACTGGAGAGAATAATCCGTTGAGGACATGGTGACAGAAGAAGAAACCTTAACCACTGAACAGTGAGAAACGCAGTAGGGGAAGATGAATCTATGTCCAAAGTGGAACATGAAGGGGAAGTGAGCCAGGAAGGTGGAAAGGAAGAAGACATGTTAGAATGAAGTGGTAATAGCCTTTGAAGATGTTGTGACATGGTTGTAGATATATGAAGGTGTTGTGATAAGTCAAAGTGTGAAAGTGGTGCAAGTATGAGAAGTCTTCACTTCACTTCTCACTTGATCATTGACGATGATGATGATGATGGAGATGAAGAGAAGTGGCGGTGAGAATATGGTGAGAAAAAGGAATGTGAATTGAAAAGGGAAGAGTGGGGTCTGATATGGAAAGTGTTGTGTGTGAAACGAGGTGCAAGTGTTTCTAATATTGAATAAAAAAAAGGTTCCATGCGAACCACGCATCCAGAAGAAGAAGTAGCGTGGGTGTGAGAGTATGAGGATTGCAAGTATCTATAACTACATACACATAACTCGTGCTTATCTTTCTTAAGATTTAATACCTTTGTCTTTAGTTTAATCATAATTTAAGCCTCTCTCTCGAGATAGTTACTTCTTCTGTCCGATGTGGTGCTGCTATTCTTAGTATTCTAAGATGTATTTTCTTGATTTGGTCGTGTGAATGATACGTCTCCAATAAATTAAAGAGATTTGAAAGAAGAGAAAATCGATAAATTAAAAGATAAAAAAAGAAGAAGAAAATCATTGTAACCTCCACTTTAAGGGTTACATCAATTATCAAACATTCCAAATAAAAAATACATACATAAAATTTTTAAAATAAAATTTTTCTCTTTGATAGGAAATCAAAATATATATAAACTTATAATTCTTATCTATATCTTTAACCTTAAAATTATATACACATATTATATTCACATTTTTTTTTCATATACTTAGCTTATACTATTTCAATTTAATTATTAAACATCTATAAAGCTAAAATATTTAATTCTCATTTTATTGACTATCTGTTATAAGTTATTGATATTAACATTATAGGCACTAAATTTTACTTTTAATAGATTCGCAAGTTGAATTAGACAAAAATTTACACTTGATATTATTTTTACTAAAATTGTCTATATAACAAGATTTTATTAACAAGATTTTATAAATAAGAATTTAATTTTCTTATATGGTAGGATAAATTTATATGATCTATTACAAAGTAATTGAAATCTTAACTAACTATCATCATCTAATATTTATTTTTATGTGAGACTTATCTCAGTAAGATCATCTTCTTCAAGTCTCAAATTAAATAAAAAACTATACATCTTAACACAGTAATTTTTCATCACACACCATATATCACATCTCAACTATATCATTATAGATTTTCATTCATATACATACATCAAACTTAATTTAAAGGTTAATAAATTAATATCAGTAGGCATTATATTATAAGAATATTCAAATATGAAACAAATCTTAACGTTATTTTGAAAATTCAAACAAATGAATTAAATTGATTATTTTTATTGGTACGTGGAAAAATGTCAGAAGTATTTTATATTAATAACTAAACGGAGTACTATTAGATTTAATAAATATAATATATGTTTATTAAATATATATTATATATGAATTTAAATAATTTAGTTGTGATATTTGTTTATTAAAGGTGTAATGTATGCATTTAATGAACGTGCATTAATAGCGTAAAAATAATTACTCTATCAAGTTAGGAATTTAGGAATTGTAAGAATAGCATGGTATTATCTTTTTCATAGCAACAACTTTTTTCTTTCAGTTTTATTTACTCTTTAACATTGTTTTTTCATATTTTTTTTTTTTTGTAATTAAATCACATTTCTACAAAGACACAATAAAATAGTACAATCTAGGCAAAATTTTGTTTTAAATAAATTTTATGTTCACTTACATATTTGGATTTCTTTCTCTTGGGTCTTGTTTATATAGGTTTTGGACATGTGATATTCCAATTAAACAGATATATTTCGGTTGTTATGTTCGTAAATTAAGTTTTATAGAGGTAAGTTAAGATTTTTCTAATTTTTTAAAGTTTTAAAGAAATTCTTTGAAGAACATAAGATCTAAGGTAAAAGAGTTTATTTAATTAAATAATTTAATTTTGAGTTAAAAATATATGTAAAAGTTAAAAGAAATTAAAATTTTTTATTTGATTGATCAATTCAATACATGGTAACGAATGATGTTCATTGATCTTCATTAAAAGAATATTATGAAAAATATTATTAAGAATGATTTTGTGATGATGAGATTGAAATTAATATATGTATTTGAAAATAAGAAAAAGGTTTACGTAAGTTTTTGAATTTAAAATAGAAAAACATTGTGCATTTAAAATATTATTTTTCCATTTTTTTCCGAAAAAAAAAAAGAGAATAGTCTTTTTTTTTTCCTAATCTCGTGGTACACGTGCACAAGTGGTCCATTGCTACAAGTACCAGACAATTCACTGCCCACAGTTTGATAGTAAAAGTGGGTTTTTAATTATTGTGCATAAATCAGTGTTATATATATATATATATATATATATATATATATAAGTGTTATTAACTGGTTTTATGAATTCAAAAACTTTAATACTTACTTTATTTATTTTAATTGATGTATATTTTTTTATACCGCTTAAGAAAATTATGTACACTAAAAGGTTCCATTTAATAGAATTCAAATTTATTAAAACATACTTATTTTATTTTTTTAATTTTAATAAATATATGAATAAATATTTCAAAACAAAAGTATTTATTAACAATACAATTAGAATAGAAGTTTTCATATTTTATATATACCAAAAAGATAATGATTTTTTTAAAATACTAAAACATCAATTAATTTGAAACAAAAAAAGGAGTATATGTTTAATAGAAATTACCGGGGAGGATATAAACTTAACAATAGGAAATTATCTAATAATTTTTTTTGGTTTATTATTTATATATTATTTGTGAGTATTTATAACTTATTTTTATTTTATATTTAATCATTTTCATCTTTATAAATATTATTTTAATCTCTTCTAATGCTATATATGTTATTTTTAATCCTTTATTGCCTGCAGAATCTATAGCAGTATAAAAATTCGTCCAAAATTAAAATAAAAGTTATCACCACGGCACTATATTAAATATTTTTCTTGCATAAAAAAATATTAATATTTTTTTTTCTATTTTAGTGTTTTGTGTTCTACTTAATGTCACGTGCCATGGACTTGGTTCCTAGACTGGTAGATACTCGTTATGCATAAACCTCGTTTTTTTTTTTATTTAAGATCACCTTTTAAAATATCTTTATTATAATAGTCAATTCTTATGATATTATAAACTAATACACTTACATAACACTATAGAATAAAACAATACAAAGGTTAACACACCTACCTGACACGTTTATTAATTAAGACTAATAGTTTATGCATTATTCCATGGACATTTTACAGAAAAAATATACTAATATAAGTTCATACTGAGGATTTTTGTTAATAGAGTGACAAAATAACAAGACAAATACCAGGTAGGAGAATATAAAGAAGTAAAGAACAATAGAATAAAAAAAATACTTAAAATATTACTGTAAGATAAGTTTAAACAGAAAATATTATAATAAAGAATGAACATATTATTTATAAAAATTATAAACAGAAAAAATAAATATGTTTTTCATTTCTAAAAAACTTGTTTTCCTCTCCTAACTTAGGTTTTTGTTTTGCATGCATGCAGTGAGATTTAGTTTAGCTTTCTAATGATATGTTTGATTTTTAAAAAACGTATTATGGAAGTAAGTTAGAAGTTATTTAACAACTTCTTTGTTTTTTAAATGTTTGTCTCGAAAAGCACATTAATTTGAGGTAAAAAAATACAATTGATATTTATCTAACCTATAAAAAAATACTTTATTTTCTAACCTAATATGGGAGAATCTGACTGACAGATCAATTTTTAAGAGATTTTTTTCTTATCACTTTTTTTTTTTTTTATTTTAAAGACTCAAATTTAGCATTTTCTCTAAGAGATAAGTTATTTATAATTTAAATTAACTAGTTACAGACACACAAACTTGAAACATAATCATCAGAACCATTTTAAGAAGAAACAAAAATCTCAATTAGTTTATCACTAATTATTAGCATTTATAATGAACCTGAAAACACATTCCAAATAATACAATTAACCACTTTAGCCAACATCAAAACTCTTGAAAGAAATGAATCTGCCAAACAACACTTTGTATTATTAATATTGAAAAGTATTTTACTTTTAAAAGTAGAATATGATTCCAATTTTTCTTTAGAATACTGAAAATAATGATGCTAATTAACCTTTCTACATGGAACGTTAAATCTCTGTCCACGGACAGAAAACACTTATCTCACCAATTACTTCAAAAGCTTTGGTAACAATTTTGTATATAACATTTTAAGAAGCTTTAATTGAAAGAAATTTATTTTTTAAACTATTACTAAAGTACAAAAATTAAAAATATATTTAAAACAAAAACTTAAATATCTATGACTAAGTCTTTATTTGAATTACCGAGTGGAAAGGAGAAACGAAAAGAATTAAACTATTTATTTTATAATAAAATCATAATATTAATATGTTAAACTATAATCAGTTATATTTTGCGTTGATTATATATATAGTCAATTATGTTATATGTTATATAACATATAAGTGATAATTTTTTAACATAATCCATTATTAGTAACTTTTTCACGTAAATCCTTCCACAGTTATACAAAAAATTAAACGTACAAATTTTTTTTTTTTTTTTTGTTTTCTTGTTTCCTTTTTAACTTTTCGATTTTTTTTTTCACATTTTATGGCTCATCTAAATTAGACTTCAATTTATATTTATAAACTTGTGTGATATAACTTAAGGTAATATATGCCTAAATGTTAACTATTATAATATATAGCAATTTTAGAAAGTAAATTTTTACATTTAACTTAACTTTACAAAACTCACTCATAATATAATAATATATATATATATATATTAATTTAGTTATATTTTAATCAATTAAAATCTAAAACATTTTTAACACAATACTAAATATATTTTAATATTTTAATAGCAATTTGTTAACTAATGATATGATAAGAGTAACCAACCTTATTAAAATAGATTTTAATACTATTCTAGAAAGCTAAACAACACTATTTTCAGCATTATTAGAATAAACTTAACTGTAGAATATTTTTGGATCCAAGAGAGTTTTTATCCATGTCATAAACCCCTATGTGAAATTATATACATCCGAGTTTGACCTAAAAATCATGATAGGAGCAATTAGTTAGCCTGTCTTACTCATAGAAGCTATTAAATAAAAGTTTTATAATATTTTATCTAAGGAAATGTTTTTATAGAGTTGGTTCTCTAAAATTGAATCTCCACAATTTTCTTTGCAATTATAGGGAAATCTAATTGAAAGAAAGCCTAACATTTCATATTTACAAACAGGATAAGATGCATTATTTTGCATTTCTTCCCTCTTTTTTCTTTGTTTTTCCAAGATGATTATCCGTGTACATCTCAACCTCACAAACACACCATTCTTCAAATCACAAAAGTGAAGGGAATCACAAACAAAAAATGGCAATCATTCATTAAAGACAAAAGTTCACTACCCTTTTTGTTTTTGTTAGAAAATAGAATTTTCTTTTCTCTTTTCAACAAGCCCACATGTTCATGTTGTGTTCATAACAATACCAACAACTACAATAAAGTTTTCATAATACCACCATAGCAACTAATAACCAAACCACTTGAAGTGAATTGTGTGATTGCTATTGATGAATTTCATTTTTAAAAGTAGAATATGATTCCAAACTTCCTTCTCAAAAAAAGTTACTCTTGTTAACTTTTTCTTGAATGTGACTTATCATTTGCCTTCGTTCTACAAAGAAAATTTCCCTCCCCTTATTAACATGAAAACTAAGCTCCTAAATAAGACAAACTCATTGGTTCAGTACTTCAAAAGTTTTTTGTTTTTTTTCCTTCTCCTATAATTAGGAATCACTACCAAAGATTATCAATGTTATTCAGTAAGCACAAAATTTCAACTATTTATGTTACTCAAGTTATTATTTTAAATTTGACAACATTTCTGATGATTATAATTAAGATTAATTTAAGAGTTAGAAACTTTTTATTTAAAAAATTAAAAACATTAAATGAATTTAACTGATATTAACATTCTTAATCATAAATTAGGTATAAATTAAGAAAGTTATAAAGTATTAACTTTTTAAAAATAACATTAATTTATAAAAATAATTTTATATTAAACATATAAATGATTCCTCTAATATATCTCTATTATCATTTTAGTCTGGTCTCTATAATAAAAAAAATTACTGTTTTTATTCATATAGTTAGAGTATTGTATTTAAATAATGTAATATTATTGTGGTGCACTACGTTAATATTTTGATCTGGATATAATTGCCCCAAGAAGCAAATATCTTATAAACAGAATTCCTCTAATACTAATAGAAAAATTAATATTTAAATAAGTGTAGAATAATTTATTACATTAGATTGTTCCACTAAATTTATTTATTTAAACTAATTTTACAAAATAAAAATTTAAACTTGTTTTTAACTATTCAATTAGTTTTCCTCGCCTTTTCACTCATCAATATAACCAAAAATAAAATTTATATTTCTTTTCTTCTTATTTTGTAATTACACACAAATTTAAATCTCAACTTCTAACAATATCATACACCAAATTACGTTTCACTTTCAAACAAACCTTACTACTTTGAAATGTTACCGTTACGAATGCAACGCCCCAACGTCTCTTTCCATTTTGAAACATAAGCACAAAAAAGTTGCGATTTTTATACAAGGAATCAAATTTTCTTGGAACCCATCAAATCTTTCACTCACTCATTCACTCTGATTTCTCGATCATCTCTTTGCTCTACAGCACTCACAATGGCTCTCAGACCCATCGATAACGCTCTCCCAACGACAATCCCAGAGAGACCCAAAAAACAACCCAAGATCGCTGTTGCAACTCAAAAACAACAAGATCGTGCTGCTGTTATCGATGGTGAAAACCAAGCTCCCTTGCCCTCATCGGGGGATGCCACTGTTGACTATGTCTCCTCTGACAACCTTAAACCCTTGTCGGATCCCGAAGTTAAGATTCAGGTTTGTGTGTGTATGTTCTTGTTTCTCTCGTTTGCGCGATTAAAGATTTGAAATTGAATCTCTTCGGAGCATTCTGTCTGAAAAGTAAAAATGTTTGGAAATGCAGAGTTTGATTGAAGATTTGGATTCGAAAAATTGGACCAAGGTTTGTGAGTCGCTGAACGATGTTAGGCGATTCGCGTTGTTCCACTCGTCCCTTCTATTCCCCATCTTGTAAGGGATATTCGATGTTCTTTTTCTTTGTTTAAATTTATATGTTTTTCTAAAGTTTCGAGCTTTGATTGTGGGGGCAACTGGGTTTCGAGGAATTTATGAGATGATGTTGTGGGCAGGGAAAAGATTGTGTTGGTGGTGGCGAAGACAATGAGGAACCCTCGTAGTGCCCTTTGCAAAACCGCAATTATGGTTGCTGCTGATATTTTCAACGCCTTTGGTGACAAGTTGCTTAACTCCGAGAACTCTGATGCATTTGATGGCTTGGTACTTGGACTCAGATTTTTCTTATATGATCTTTTTTCTAGGATAAATTTTTTAGGGTTTATTGAAAATATATTTTTTGATCAAATTTGGTTTCGGCCAGTACATTTTTAAAGGTGGTTTTAGTTCATAAATTTGTAAAATGTTGCGGATTTTGCTCTTAAATCTCTCACACAACTACTAAGATAAATTTTGACCAAAACTTGAGGTTGAGGGACCTGAAACATGTTTTAAACCTTTTTTTTTTTTTTTTTTTTTAATAATTTTTTGGAATTTTTTTTTGTTTTTTTTTGTTTTTTATCTTTTGTTAAAAGTTTCCCATAAAAAAAA
>Ga0099825_1000767_pt1 | contig 37099 bp, 28 predicted proteins | sample SiratroredBW_FD_76838 | JGI IMG/M metagenome (GOLD analysis project Ga0099825, IMG submission 76838) | Root nodule microbial communities of legume samples collected from California, USA - Siratro red BW | ecosystem: Host-associated > Plants > Roots > Nodule | place: USA: California | collected...
GAATTAATTATCCTAAACTCTTGCAGTAGCCTAATGATTTCAATTAATCAATTAATTACTTAATTAAAATCATACCTTTATTCCACAATTTCATTCCTTTAACTAAATTGTGTTATCTTCTCAGGAATTCATATATCTTGAATTGAATAATAGAACGATTTATTCACAATAATATTGTGTAATCCCTGCGCAATTTACCCAGATCAGGAAATAAAATAAAAAATACACCATTTTAAAAATTTAAAAAAAAAATTACACTAATTTGAAAAATTTGCCTCTAAATCCATACCTATATGTTGGACGATATTGTATAAACGCAGAATCATCAAAATTTAGCTCATTTGTGTTAGTAAAAAAGAGAGAACTTTTAAGAAAATAACGTCTTAAGAAAACATGAGATTGTTTTATCGTTTCAAATAATCAAAAGTTAACAAATCGAAACAATCAAAAAGTCAGAAGCTATTTTTAAGATCTTCTTGTGAAATCAGCTTATTTTAAAATAAAATTAATTTTTTTCATCATAAAAACAATCATATAACTTAGCTTTGTGCTTTATTTAAAGCCTCTAAAAGATAATTACGGATCCTGTTTTACATTATAATGACTTTTTATTTTCAAATTGTAACAAACTATATCTCTTATCCATCAATATTGGTTAAACAACTTATACTAAAAATAAAAGGAGTAGACCTGTTTCCATGATTTATAATAAGAATATTTAATTGGAATATATTTTGAGGTTCATATTTTTTAGTCATGGATTGCATAGAAACTAAAGAATAGTGATAGTAATTGGCATAACGTGCTAGGTGAGAGACAGCAAGAGTTTGCAATGGCATTAAAGTTTCATTTACTACAAACTCAACTGTCCCATACTACATTGTTGTCACTTTTTCCACTATAAAGAGGAGAATCCCAAGCACTCTTTTACCACAAGGAAAAGAACACCAACTAACAAATACAACAGTGAGAAAAACAAGTGTAGTGTCGTGTTGTGTTGAGACAAGAAAAAAGAGAGACATGGCTAAGTGGTGCATCTTGGTGTTTCTTGCTCTTGCCGTGGTTGCAAGTGCCAGAACCATTCCCAGTGACACTGCTTTTGGGGACCAGAAGAACTTCCTCGGCTTCGGTTTTTCAGGAATTGGCAACAATGGGCTTCCCTTCGGAGGAATGGGCTCAGGCTTTGACGGTAGCATGGGTGGGCCTTCTGGGCTCGGTGGATTTGGGGGACTCGGAGGGCCCGGCGGGCCTGGTGGGCTTGGCGGTATCGGAGGCCCTGCCAATGGTGACGGGCCCAGCATTCCTCTCCCTTGAGCCCACACTCCTTCTTCCTGTTTGTTACTTTCAGCAGCTATTATAGATAGCCTATAGTCTTTGTTTCTGTTTTATTTCGTGAAGAAAATAATTGTGCGTGAGATGTGTAACCAGTGTGTGTGTTATGTTTCTTAGTTTTATGTGATGGTATTTTCACTTTGAGTTAGAACATGTGTGTTTTTTTAACATGTACGTGTGTGCTTATCTATAAACTTCTTCCAACTTTCTCTCTCTCTCTCTCAGAGACTCAACTAGATGCATAATTAAGGTTTTTCCAAACTACAAATTCTAAAAAACTTGGTTAAAATAAATTATGAACATACGTATATATATCATATCTTGTTGTAAGCTTTTAGACAAGTGTTAATATCATAATATAAGTTAAAAACATTTCTTCTATATTCTGTATTATTTTTGCATGAGCACACAAAGTTCTAACAGTCTCCGGCCGTTTCGTTTTCTGGTCTTTGATTTCACAAAAAACATGCGATATGATCAGTGATCTACAACCAAGAACCTCAATTTAAAGAAGAAACACAAGCCGCTCCATACATAAACATATTTAGAAATGATTATAACACCAGTGAAGTTTGTTTTGCTGCAGCAACTTAGTTTTAATCTGTTGTCACCAGCATCAAGGATTTATAATATCAGTAGTATTTGAAATTGGATCAGTTCCCTTTCACAGTTTAGTTTTAATCTGTTGTATAGATTAAAAAATATTTTTTATTTTTGTTTTTCCCTATGTTCTTTAATAATTACATTTATATGTGTTCTCACAGAAATAATTAATTGCACAACTTTTTTCTCAAAGAATATTAAAAAAAACATTTATTAATACACGTGTCAGTTTGTTTTTATTATCATTGAAACACAATACAATATAGACAGAGTAGATGATTTGTGTTCTTTCTAAATTTCAAGCTCTATTGAGACCATTTTTAACATGCTTCACGTGCAAAAATAGTAAATACAGATATTTAAAGTTAACAATTGAACAAATTACATTAATTTTTTCTTATTTTCCTAACAGTGAGCTTTATAAACAGTAATAGTTTTTATATAATAAACAGTACCAGTACCATTAGTGCTTTTCAAACGATTATAAAAGTTTGGAAAATATTGATAGATGATGCCATAGTGTAATCTAATTTTAACACTTATGTATAAATAAATGGATTTTAAGTTTAATTTAACTTTATAAAATTAACTTGTAAGATAAGATTTGTATTTACTTATAAATTATTAAAAGGTCTTATAGATGTGAGATCTCCAACACATTAAGAGTAATTTTATTAGAAATAAACTCTGATATTATATTAAGAAGTAAACTCTAAATCTAACTCAATTTTACAAAACCGGTTTGTAAGGTGAGGTTTGCACCTATTTATAATTATTGAAATGTCTCATTTTTAATCGATGTAAAATCTTCAATATTATGAACAATTTTTTCTTTTTATATCTAAAGTGGTACCAACCAACTCCTAATTTCTAAATGCAACTTCCTTGACAAAAATATGATTGTTTAACTTAAGATACTTACAATGTTACAAACTTATGTCAACTATATATATTTGTTGGTAGCAGGTACTTTTGAGGGTTTATAAGTATGGTGAGTGTAAGTTAATAGGTTAGGTGAAAGGATTGAATGAAGAATGGAGTGGCACAGTGATGTATCCGAGGATGGTAATAGGGTGCATGTTAGCCTTGCCAAATACATTATCAATGGGAAGTGGCAAAGATGGTAGCAGTAGTCACAATAGTTCCATTTGAATGAAACAATTGAATAAGAAGTGGAGATGTGAACTAAATAGTACATAACCATTAACCACTGTTACCTACTCTCTTTTATATTCCATATTTAGCTACTGTTGAATTTGGCTAGCTACTTGTACCCGAAAACAAGTCAAGGAATCTCAAGCCCTTTTGAAAGAGACTAAACTCAGCCTATTTGAATTGGCAGCTAAAGCTGCATAATATTGAAACTAAGTTATTAAAAGTATTGTTTTCTTCAAATAATAAACTCTTAAAAGATATATCTCTGAGTATTCACTGTTTCCAGTGGGAATTTAGTCTTCGGGAAGTCGAATTCCGAGATGGTTGGAAATTTTTGGAGGAGTTTTAAGTGTTTCTTCTAGAGTTTAGGCTTTCATACCAAATCAGTCCAATTCAATCTTATAAAATCATCATGAAACTTATACGTAAGGGTCATCTCATAACAGGTGACCCAATAAACCTAATAAACTTGTTTAAGTGTGATACTATATTAAAAAGTAGACTTTAAGTCTAACTCAATCTTACAAAACTAAAATTTGTACCCAGTTATAAACTATTGAAAAACTCCATCTTATGAATTTTCAAAATAAAAAATAAAAATTGATTTTAGACAAAAAGAGTTTAAAAAAATTACCCGATATAAGTATTGACATATTCTGTTTTTTTACAATAAAAAAATATAGTCTTCCCAAAAAAAACTTTCACTTTGTTAAAATTTGTTTGAATGAGTTATTTAACATGAAATTTTTAGTAATTATTATGTGTGTTTATTAAAGATAAATTAAAATTAATATACAATTATAACCATATAAAATTTTAAATTTATAATAGAAAAACTTACAATTATTAAAATCAAGACACATGTTCAATTATATTAACATCAATAGATTTCAAATAAAATTACCAAAATTAAAGTTGTTAGATTAAGACTGTAATTTCTTTTATTTTCTTTATTATAAAGTAAAATATGTCAATATTTAGTTTACTGAAATGACTATTTTTTCAAAAGTTTATTGAAATAATTAATTAAAATACAGAAGAATAAATTGTAATTTGTTTGAGAGAGTAATATGAAAATAGATCTGTTGTTATTATAATAGTTTGTATAAGAGTTGAATGAAACATAGAAGAAAAATAAAAAAAAAAAGTTTGTAGATGTTTGTTATTATTGCTATTATATATTATTGATGAAACAAAATTTTGGAAAGGATTTAAAAAAATGAAATAAGAAATATAAAGTGAGTTAAAATATAAAGTGGAGTTTTTATATTTATATTAAAGATAAAAATTGTTGTATAGAAATCAAATTTGAAATAAATAATTAAAAAGGTAAAGATTAAATTTTAATTCGTTTGAGAAAAGGAACAAAACAAAAAATAATTTAAGATTGAAATTTTTTTGTTTTTGCAATATAAATGAAAATTAAATATATTATTATTATTATAATGGTTTGTACACATATTGAATTAAATATACAAGAAAAAAAAAACAATTTTTAGAATATTATTATTATTATTGATATGATTATTTAAAACTTATCTAAAAAAGCAGTACGAAAAGAAAAATATTTAAATCTTTTAAATATAATGTTAATATAGTTAGATGTGAGTAAAATGTTGTAATTTTTTTAAAATTTGAATTTGATTGGAAAACATGACTATCTGGGTTACGTGTTTCCACGTATTATAAAAATATAAAATTTTGATCTTGAATCTATATTAAATCAATCCTATTTAAGTAATAATCTATTATAGGTACTTAAACTACCCAATCATCATAATAAAAAATTAAATAATTACGGTATTACCTGCAAATTACAATTATATTTAGCTATATATATGTGTATGTGTAAGCTAACTTTTTTTTAAAAAAAGTTCTGTTGTCTCTGTCCTCTTTTTTTAGTAACAATCACAAAAAAAAGTTAAGCTTGTCTTAAATAATAGAACCATACTACCATTTCTGTATTTGAAGTTGGTAAGCAAACTCATCTGTTTCATTATGGCACCATGAATGCTACTCATGCATGCCACTCTCCAATGCTCCCTCACTCAACTAACTTTCTCCAATTATTATGGAATCATATATCCTCCAAACACATACATATTCATAACATTATATGCACCAACATTGGTGCAAACCTCTTTTTTTTTTTCTTTTAAATTTAAAAAACTGATAATTTTCTGTCTCTCAACAAAGTCTTTTTACATTATCAACCAAACTTCAAGAGAAATGAAAGTTTGGATAAATTAGTTTATGAATAAATTTATATAATCATATCCTAGTTAATTGATGCATATCTCAATTATTTTCAACTATAATGTTGGTAAATTGGTGCAAGCCTTGGTTGATTCTTCTATTGTAAAGGCAAAATCAAAAGCATTGTCATGTCGAGTAGTATATTATTTATCACATAAATATTGGAACAACCATTCTCTAGTACATATTAATTTTACCATTTAATTATAGTAGTTTTTGAACCACCCTTCAACAGTCTTGTTTATTCCCTACGTCCCCACATCATCTTTTAAACCTGTAAATACAACACGACTCATCAACATAATTTATTTTCGAAATTAGTAAGTTTTCTGTGCAAATTATTTTAAAAAATAAAACGTAATAATTTAATTGATGAGAATATTCATTAAAAATTATGACTTTTTTTATTTAATTATATGAATGCAATGAAGAGATAAATCTTAGAATTAAGAAATGCATTGCAAAGCTGAATTATTTGAATCACAAAAATAGTTATAGGTGCACTAATTTAACTTGATACTTCAAATTCTATAATTAAAATAAAAACATTAGAATAGTTGAAATTTATAATAATATTAAAACGTATATTTTTTAATGAAATATCATTAATTTGATATAGCGTGTTAATATTTAAAATAAATGGGTTTAATTATAATAATGTAACATATTTCTTTGGAAATGAGTAACAGGGTAATTCACCGTACTGTAAACACCCAAAAGAGAAAATATTGATATACATTTCGCAACTCACTTGGAAATATATAAATGAGTTTTGAAATTCTGTTTTGTAACTCAGTCCGATCTTATCTCAATTTATCTCACATGGCGTTGTGCCACCACTGCTTCGCCACACTGTCATATCGCCGCACTCACAATCGTTCTTCCTAGAACACCATCAATCGCTGCACCTCACCGTCCACCCACGCATCCATCTCCTTCCCAACCACCTTCAATTTCAGTGTTACATTACCAAAGAAAGAAGCATAATTTTATAAAAGGACACACTTAGACATTTTATAAAAATTTGAAGGTGTCCTAAGAAAATTTGGAAGTGCATGAAGAAGCGGTCAGAAAACAATAACGTGGCCCATATTGAATCTTGGGCTAATAACATGGCCTACATTGGGCAAAAACTTCCTGCACCCAATTATTTTTGTGAAGCTAATGGTGAGGGTAATTTTGAATTTTCGGATCTGTATGCGTGTCACAATTGATGGGGATTGATGGGTGCAGGAAGTTTTTGCGCCTACATTATAGCGTCAGGCCCATATTGAACGGGCCGGGCCGGGACACTTGCAACACGGGGCCACGTTGTGTCATTCATCCACGCACATAACTATCCCAAATTTGCAATTGAATTTGGCGAAGTTTTGCAATCCGAAAATCTGCTAGGGTTTGTTGCAGAGCGAAGCAATGGCGCTGAGGAGATTCTTCAACGAGATAAGGGGGAAGAAATTGAACGAGGTTCCGGAGCACGTGAAACCTATGCTGTCGTTGGGTTACCTAAAGAGAGCGATTCAGCGTGGCATGGACAACTACCATGCCAAGTACATCGAAACCAGTTCCCCCGATCCCATCTTCCATGTCTGCTACGGCGGCATGATCTTCTCCTACCTTGTCGCTCTCCCCCACGAGCGCCGCCACCTTGAGCACCGCCAGCACGCTCAGCAGGGCCACTGATTCATTCCTTCAGGTACCTTTCGCATGCCACGCCCTTTATTCTGTTTTTGAGGAGTTAGATAGATCCTGTGATTCGGTCATATGTGTTTGTTGATTTTGAACGTTTACGCTGTTTTCGTTTGTAATTGTGAATTTCATATACCAGCGGGATCTAGGGTTGTCGAATGGGGGTAGTTTGGGAGAGGTGCCACGTTTAATGTGAGAAGTCTCGAACAGGATTGTCTTCTTTACCTGTGGGCAATCAAGAGAAAAATGTCACTTTTTTTTTTTTTTTTTATTTCGAAGTTTTGTGATGGAATAGGGATTTTTACAGTTAATGGTATTGAAAATGAAAATAAAAAACAAACCAAACACATGTTAGAATTTTCGGGGTGATTTTGTAGAGGGCAATTACAGAATTCTGTTTTCCTTAAGATCTGATCATTGAAACTTTTTTTGAGTAATTTTTCAGAATGCATTCTCCTTTGGAAATTATTGGTTGGTGAGATGACCTTTGTGTAGTTCGGGATTTATATTGCTGTTAAAGAACATTACTTTTACTTGTTGTTAACTATGTGCGAGGGCTGTTTTGTTTTATATTTGGTGGTTGATATCGGAGTGATTTATTCTTGTTGTGTTGGAGATGGGCGGCTTGTTTGATCTTTTTGTTTTAAAAGAATCTGCAAGGTAAGGGCTGGAAGTTACCCTCTGCTTTGATGTATTTGATTGGTCAGATTAGATGATAAAGTTAGTTCTCTTTGATAAAATCATGAATTTTCTTGCACTTAATCATAATTCTATGGGTGAACGATAATGTAATTTTTAGTCGGTTGCAGTGCTTTTTGCGTATTGATTGTTTGTAGGCATGCAGAACCCGTAATGTGAAATTAGTTTTTCCACAAACATAATCATCTATCCTATGAGGTTTTAGACTTTTAGTAATCTTGCAGAAGAAAAATGTAAAAGGTTCTTGCACAAAAAAAAGATTCATGTTTGGAAAAGTTGTTTTCACAAATTTTGTTTGGCATATTCTCTTCTCATAAATTGTTTCACATAATTCCATCCTCAAATGTGCGAAGAGGATGTTGGGACATAAATAACATGGTTAGGAAACCCGTAGTGGTCAAGGGGTGTGTGTTGTGTTGTGCGTACTAATAGATGATCACATTTATTTGTAGGATCTCTTTGTCAGTATCAGTTCACGGTGTGTTAGTAGGATTCTTGAACTGAAATTGTCAGGAGGGGGAAGGGAGGAAGTGGTAGGTAGTAAAAAGGGGTGAACTAAGGGAGGGAGTTCACTGGAAAGTGACGGGTAGAGGAGCAGGATTCTCAGCTTCCTGCAGTTGAGAGGAGACAGATTTCATTCTGTAATTCTTGTAAGCATCCCATATCTATGATCTGCAGTCTTCTTGATTCAGACTTGGGAATAGGGGACTTACTCTACAAAGTCCCAAATTTCTTTTTTGCACTTTTAATCCACATTCTAAGGGGTGTATTTTCAGTTAATGTGTTTCCATTTACAATTAAATGCTATCTTGTTTTATTTTTTATTCTTGTTTTCTAAATTTTGTGGAGATGAAAACAAAGAAATGTTCATCGTCACCTTTTCCTTTACTAAACTTGAAAACAAGAACCATAATGAAAACAAGGTGACATGTCTGCACTCATTACTGAAATTTGTAATGAAAAACGTAAAACAAACCGAACACCCCCAAAACTTCCAAAGTAATTTTGGGTTGCTGGCCTTTGAATATAACTTGCCTAACATGACCAAAAATGCTTCCCTGATCATTTTTAGGGTAATTTTACATTCCAAACTAACTATTCAACAGATCAGTTTTTTCTTGGCATCTCAAACATAAAATTACATTTAGATATTTTCAAAAAACATTATACTTAATGCAAATTCTAATTCAGTGATGTACAGAATACAAAAACGTTCAAAGTTCTAAGTCGGTAGGTACCATTATTCTATTGTATTATTCTATTGTTAGAATGCAATTACGTGTTAACTTACAGTAAGTACCTATTTCTTTTGTATGTGTGGCTAAATGTATTTAATTATTTTGTTTTGTATAGGAGGAGCCTGGTTATTGAATCGGAGGTGGTTGTCTTGCTTGATCTTTTGTTTTAACTTTTAAAATTAAGGCTGAAAGTTACCGTCAGCATCGATGTATTTCATCGTTTGGATGATAAAATAAGTTCTATTTGATACAATTTCTCAATTTTCTTGCACTTTGATGTTTATTGAATGGGTGAAAAGAAAACATACTTTTATCTTCGGTTGCCTCTTAGTCATCTTGTGGAATGGATTTCACATCTCAAAATCAATGTGCCAAAGTTGAGTTTCCATAAGGCAAGACTGAATATTCTGCATTTGAATATTCAGCATCATTATTTGTATACGTTTGCAATAAATAGCTCGTCTTAGCAAATGTATGAAATTTTGTTTTATACAAAAGCTTCGTGATCTATATTCGGGTTTCAGCTAGGCTCTTCAGCTTTTATAAGCCCTTTTTAATTAAGAGGAATAATGAAGTTTTTACTTAGAAAAATTAAGGTTTATATTCTTGATGATTTATGATTTGTTATATCATGATTCTTTGAGGAAAAGTTGTAAGCTACAAGCAAAATAGTGTCAGGAGGAATGTTGCATGCAGATTTTTTTAATCATAAATTATGGATGTAAATTACAAACATGAATATCATTCTAACATGGTTGTTAAATCCGACCGTTAACTCAAAATCGGTTGAGTTCAGGAGTTCATGTAACAAAAAAACTAAACAACATGTTTCTATACTTAGCTCATTGCTAAACTGGATTAAACCCATCACTTAATATTTGCTATACTTAGTTCTGCATACGCGTTTGTGTATAATATTGAGATTCTTTATTCATTTATGTAATTCTTTTTCGAACACAGAAAACCCTGCTCCTTGCGGAGGACGGCTATAAACGCGATGCCAAGCCACTCGTTTTGGGCAAAAGTTTTCTGCACCCATCACTTTTGACATGCAACCCATCAATTTTAGAAAAATCTAAATATCTTTTAATTAAAAATGAGTTTCGGAAAATATATTTTAGAAATATATTTTGCAAAACATTTTCTAGAATACAAATATAAATTTTATATTCTGAAATATGTTTTTCAGAATTTATTTTTGAAAAGTATTTTTTGAAACATAAAATTTACATTTTGAAAAAGGTTTTTTTTAGAATGTATTTTAGAAAATTATTTTCTGAAATATAAATTTATGATTGAAGAAGATTTATGTTTGAAAAATATTTTTTTGGAAAGTATTTTTTGGAAGTTAATAGAAAGGGTATTTTAATAAAATTGATGGGGTGCAGAAGTTGTTGCCTTCGTTTTGTTACTAGTTTAGGCTTAGTTTTGCTACTTCTCTTTTGGGGTCAAAGTAGGTTGATTTAATACTTTCAAAAGAAAAAAACTTAACTTGCAGCATCAATGGGTTGAACCTTTCCTCCGCATCATTTTGTTGTTGATCTACAAGTTCCATCACATTTGCTCATAGAGTAAGACTATATGTTAATTATACTAATTTGGAATATCTTTCTTAAGAACAAGATCAAATGCTTCTAATTTTAGTCTTTTCTTTCTATGCAATCATGTGACGTATTCTTGAATACGTTTATTCATATGAAGTATGAAAAAAAAAAGGTTTATGTGTATTTTTCATCATCAAACTCGAACTAGGATAATAATTCCGTTTTAATTTTGTTCTTACCGAGTTGAAATGAGCAAGGTACTTGAAGGGTTGAGAGATCATGTCTGAACTCCAATGCTTGACGATTTGATATGCTTCAAGTAGATAATGCTCCAAGAATCGAAATGGAGGTTATCCTATGATGACATTCCATTCTGACCGTTCAAGTCAATAATGAGTGAGTGAATAACAAAAGTGATAAATTTTAAGTTAGATTACTCTCTATACTTATATATATCTATCAAAACTGCCTAAAAGTAACCAAGTAGTTGTAGGTAAATTTCGAGGTTGGGGAAAAGTAAGTTACCCATTTCCTAGATTTCCGGATTGAACAAATTTAACAAAAACTATTCTTCGTATAATCATAGTAATCATGTCAAAAGTCTTATATTTTTAAACAACATTTGGTCTTAATTTTTGGAAGTCTTCCTTAAAATTATGATTATATTATTGCGTCAGTCCACTTACCATTGCGAAAATAAGTCATTTTTATTCATGTAGTATTAATTGCATATCTTGTTTTTTAACAACAATATGATACCTACCAATAATCGTGGGTATGTAAAATAACTTTTATCCAAACAAGAGTAAAAAACATAATTGTATAAGATTGACTATCTATAGACAATTGAATCTCTTTGTCTTTTCAGAAAGATTACCTCAAGAAATATTTGATATTGGAAATGACAATAAGGGACGGACCGTGTTAATCGCCCGCAACCCGCTATGAAAAGTGCAGGACGGACTCACTGTTTTGGCTCGCTGACTCATTTAGACTTGCCCAACATAGCCCGTAGCCCACACAGGCCGACCACGAAGCAGGGCGAGGCAGCCCACTAGGTATAATAATAAAATTTTCAAAACAAAATCCCTCACCCACAAGACCTATCCCCATCTCAATTCATTCAACTTAAAAACACTAACTTACTATATCCTAATAGAAATTAAAAACGTGTTAGCTTTAAGTAGCTAATAAAGCTGAAAGGACACAATTTGACACTGATCTGGGAGAACCAACTTTAGATCTTATTTTCTTTTAAAGCAAATGAATGTGTTACAATGGTGGAAAAATAATAGTCAACACTTTTGCATTAAGGACTAGAGATTTGTTAAGCATCCCTGTAACCACAAATGCATCAGAACTTGCATTTAGTATTGGTTCTTGAATCCTTAATAAGTGTATGAATAGTCTTTTGTCTGAAAATGTGAAAGAAATTTTAGAAGCTTTTGAGAGTAATTAAATTATTTTAACTTATACTATTTTTATTTTAAAATTTATTTTTTGATGTGGTACTATAGTTATAAAGACCTCAAAACTATTGTATAACAATTTTCCTTTTTTCTTTTTTCATATGTTAGACTTGTTTTGTCTTATACAACGATATATTTTTAATAGATGTTCTATTATGTTAGAATTAATCGAATTCTTCAACTCCTTTTGATCAAATTAATAAAATTTTAATTTTTATATACAAATTAACACGTGGATTATCTCTTATGCGAAGTTGACAAACAAAATCAATCTGCATTACTTATATAAGACGGACTAGTCCGTATTGCTATCCTTTTAATGTAAACAAATCTTCGTCAAATTTTATCAACATAAAATAAATATTTATAATATTAGAATTCTAACATAAAATGTTTAAAAGCAGGTCTTTTTATCATTGGTCCTGCAGTAATATTCTAACATATTATTGTTTTTGTAGTAGATGAGCTTTCCTCTAATATTACTTTTTATTGTTATTATTATTATTTACAAGACTAGCTATTAAACCGTGTTAATGGTAAAACTACACTTTTATAATTTTTAAAAATAATTTTACGTGTCATTTATTTATTTGAGAAAAGTGATTGAATAGGGTATACTACAGTATATTACCACACAATTTTGAGCTCTTCTTTTGCTAACTCCAAGTGAAAACCCTCTTTGTGCCTTCTTCCCCTTTTCAATTTTGGAATCTATGGGTCAGGGAACTCCGGGCGGCATGAACCGGCAGGGCGACCGGAAGCCGGATGGCGGCGACAAGAAAGAGAAGAAGTTTGAGCCGGCGGCGCCGCCCACCCGCGTCGGGCGGAAACAGCGGAAGCAGAAGGGTCCGGAGGCGGCGGCGCGTCTGCCGACGGTGACTCCGCTGACGAAGTGCAAGCTGAGGCTACTGAAGCTGGAGCGAATCAAGGATTACCTGTTGATGGAGGAGGAGTTCGTGGCGAATCAGGAACGCCTCAAGCCTCAGGAGGAGAAGGCCGAGGAAGACAGATCCAAGGTCGACGATCTTCGAGGCTCTCCCATGAGCGTCGGTAATCTCGAAGAACTCATCGACGAGAACCACGCCATTGTTTCCTCTTCCGTTGGCCCGGAGTACTACGTTGGAATCTTGTCTTTCGTCGATAAGGATCAGTTGGAGCCTGGTTGTGCTATTTTGATGCATAATAAGGTTGTATTTTACTCGTTTTATGCTTTTTTTGGTTTAATTGTACAAATGAAATGTTTGAAATTATTGGAAATAGCTCGTTGCCTAGGGTTTGACTTCGAGATCGATGAGAATCACTAGTTCGTCTGCTTATGTGAAGCTTATAACAGTTTGTTTTTGGTATGAAGTTTTAATATCCGGGCAAGGTTTTGTGGGAAACTGTAGACAAAAGTGGCTTATGTGGCCACGATTGCGGTCACTGAGATCCCCAACACCTCAATTTTGTAGCCAAGATTGCAGTCGTGGACTTTTCTTTAAAACCTTAAGTCTAGGTTATTTCAATGGATTTTATGGAATATGTATCCTTAGATTGTTCAAGTTTTTGTGTGTGTGTTTGAGGTTGTTGACAGAGAAGGATGTTGGAGTAGATAGTTTGTGAATAGGAGTCATGGAAAATTGTATTAATATTTACACAATGTATAAGAATCAGTCCTATCTTTTTCGAAGTAATAAGCTTAATGTGTGTGATTTAGGAGCATCTGAAGCTGATAAGAGAGAACGAAAAGTTGTGGTTGAAATATTCTTTTGAAGCATAACGTGCTCTTTGATTTTGACATGATTACTCTTTTTTTAATTGAATTGGTCATGTACCTTGGTATGGTTCAGATGGTTAGGTGCTGGTGGTTTAATGATTTTGTGTTGTTGTTTACCAGGTTCTTTCTGTTGTTGGGCTTCTTCAAGATGAAGTTGATCCGATGGTCTCTGTTATGAAGGTTGAGAAGGCTCCTCTGGAGTCTTATGCTGACATTGGTGGTTTAGACGCCCAGATACAGGAAATTAAGGAAGCAGTTGAGCTACCCCTGACACATCCTGAGCTATACGAAGACATTGGTATCAAGCCTCCTAAGGGGGTCATATTATACGGAGAACCGGGAACTGGGAAGACCTTGCTTGCCAAGGTTTGTGTTAACCTTTGCTTCGTAGAGGGCTTTTTTAATGGAGTTTCGGCATTTTCTTTTATCCTTTTTACTACTTTTTTAGGTGGTGTTTTGATTTAAGGAATGTTTTGACACTCTTGGAAAAATGACGTGCAAATAAAAATTTCCCATGTTTGGTAGAAGAGAATCAAAATATCTGCTAGACATAAAAAATTATTGTGAATGTTAATATGTCAATAAATGTAAATAAAACTTTCCTGTGATAGTTAAAGTTACTAAACTTTCTCATAGTAATTGGTAATAAACATACTGTTCCCAGAAAATTTCAATAATAATAAATATATTTTACAAATTTTCCTGGAAATCCTATTTCTGGGAATTCATTCGCAGGAAACTGATTTAGTGGGGAGTAAAAGATTCACAGTACCAAATGCCTCCTTAATCTGAAATGCTGAGAATGCTTCATGATAAGTTAATAACTATGTAGTTTTGAATACTTTGCTCTAATGATATGGACAAAAAGAGATTTCGTGTGATTTTCTTGTTTGTACCGTGTGGAAATCATTGTCTATGTCTGCCTTGTTTATAATGGTACTTTCAGGAATTCTCTTGTTGTTTGCTAGCTATTTGTCTGTGGCTTTGATGAACACCAGTAAGGAAAAAGAGAATGCAAACACAGAATTACTGATGTTCATTGTATTATTGGAATTCAGAAAACCCGACAGTTGTAACTTGTAAGTCTCCTACCAGAGCCAGTCTCCTGTTAGAGACTATTCACTGCCACTAAAACCTAATACTCCTCACCTGCCTTCTGCACTCCCCTTTGCTTCCCTATAATGATGGCTAGTTCAGCTGAATAGCAGGTTTATCCCGCACATGAACCCAGCCACCCTCTTAGATATACCTTCTATATGGGTGGCTTTTTTGGACCTAGGCTAACAATTGGTCTTCCTCTAAATCCCTTATCTCCAGGCCAAGATTCCTGTCATGCTTTGCAGGAGTTACTGAATGGCTTAAGGAAATGGTTATTGGATGTCACAATGAAAGTTTCTGTGTTGGATTTGAAATACCTGCATGCACAACTGACACTGTTAAGTATGACTACTCTACTTTGTATTGATATTGAAGACTCACGCTACAAGGTGTTTTTGTCACTGTCATGCAATTGAGTGTATTGATTACTGTAGATTTTAAAGGCGTATGCAAAATCCCATGTCAAAGTTGCTTAATCTTTCTGGTTGGTAGACAATAGTGTAATATTGTATTAGAATTTTATAGCTCTTTTAAGAATGAATAGAACTACTTGTATGGAGAGAAGCAACTGACAAGTTACTTTTATTCAATAATCCTTGAGTGTATATATTCTTTGATCTTTTAAAATAATACTTTACCTATGCAGTTATAAGCATTACTGACCTGTGTCTTCTAATGCATGATTGCCAGTAATGCTATTGCTTTTAATAAGACAGCGCCTTTTGTTTATTCAGGCTGTGGCAAACTCAACATCGGCTACATTCTTACGTGTTGTTGGTAGTGAATTGATACAAAAATACTTGGGAGATGGACCAAAACTTGTGAGGGAACTTTTCAGAGTTGCTGATGATCTTTCTCCTTCTATTGTATTTATTGATGAAATTGATGCTGTTGGTACAAAAAGGTAATTTAAACCTCAACTTCAACAGTCATGAAGATAGGGTGGGGGTGGAAGAGTGATGTATTGTATAACTTCATGAGCTCCTAGGATTCTTTTCCTATATTCATGAGCTTACCAATTAACATGTTTTTACAGGTATGATGCTCACTCAGGTGGAGAACGTGAAATTCAAAGGACCATGTTAGAGTTGCTGAACCAGTTAGATGGTTTTGATTCAAGAGGAGATGTAAAAGTGATTCTGGCAACCAATAGAATTGAAAGTCTTGATCCAGCTCTGCTACGACCTGGTCGAATTGACAGAAAGATAGAATTTCCTCTTCCAGATATCAAAACTAGGAGACGTATTTTCCAGGTAGGCATGATTAATTTTGCAAGGCAATACACATACCAACGTTTTTGGTAGTGCTTTATGTTCTGGTCCATTTGTGCTATTTTTTTTTTTAATTACAACATGATGTGTTTAAAAAATCATAATCATTGTGTTACTTTTTGAAAAGTAAAAACTTAAAGAAGTGCTGTCTTATTCCTTTTTTTGCATGAGCTAAATATGTAATTTGTTTTGGAACAAATAAATTGTGAGAAACAATCATTCTTCTAATAAAAAATTCAGTAGTTGCAAAATGATCTAAAAAAGGCTATATTGCAAAATTACCTTTTTAAAGCTTAAACAAATGGCCAATCATGGGAAATAAAATAATATTTTTTTCTCAAATGTCTCTTCGGAAGCTGTTTAAAAAAAACAATTATTTTCCTAAATAAACTAACCCAAATTCACACAATGTTGTTTCTTTGGATTCTGTGTGATATCTTGATATGCATGCTCTGTTCAACCATACACCTGAAGTTTTCATACTTTTAAATTAAGATACACACATCAAGGATGACATTAGCTGATGATGTCAACTTGGAAGAATTTGTTATGACTAAAGATGAATTCTCTGGAGCTGATATAAAGGCAATATGTACTGAAGCTGGTTTACTTGCTCTGCGAGAACGCCGAATGAAGGTAAGAAATCTCATTGTGGCTCTATTGTTTATGATATAAAAATAGCCTGCATTGTTGTTTGGAAGTTGCTAGTTTTTGCAAGCTCATTTTGATAAGGCCCAAATATATTAAGCCAAGTAAAACTATTGCTTTGGTGGATTTCTCCAAAAGTTGCAATTCTAGAAATCTTTCCCAGGGAATGAGTGGCAGAGAAAAAGAGGTGTGGGGGAGGGGGATTGCAATGCTACAAATCTTTCCGAGGAAATGTAAAATAATATCCCTCAACTCTATCTCGATAAATGTAGACAGAATGTACAGCATTGAGAAGAATGATGTTCCTCTAGAGCGTTGATTTTGTGTGTGTATATTTGTTGCGGCTTTATCAATCAATTCTTTTATATTAGGAAATACAATGACATCCTTTAATGCTGCAGTACGAAGAGAAAGCGAAACTAGAAATAAGTTAGAAAAAGAAGAGAAAAGAACACGTAACTATCCTAAACTCTATATTTTTGCAAATTTAGACTCCTTGAACTTTCTTTTAGTTTTAACCTGTCCGCAAACTTTTATAATTGTTATAAAAAACCTCTCTACTAACTTGGAATTAAGTTACTAATGACAAACTAAACTGAACATTTTAGTTTTATTTTATTGGGAAAAGAGTATACGATCATCTTTAAGTTTATGCCTTGCAAATAGACTTCTTGAGATTTTGCAGTTTATCTCGATTAGTTTTTTTATCTATTAGTTTTTAAATTAATTGGGATGAAATGAAATTTGAGTGTGCCTTTCTTTAAAAGGCACAATGGTTTTTCCACCTCTTATTTTTTTAAACAAGGTAAGAGTTATTGGAGTTACTTGCATACTTTTATCAACCTTTCCCAGCAAACAACTGAAAGTAGATATTACAGTTCCTACCACTTTCCTTTACAAGTGTTTTAGTGAATGAAATCAATCAGTTTTCGCATAATATTTGAACAGAAGAAATAATGAAGTGCAAAATAAGTAATGTAAATTAATAAATATGTTAGCAAATTGTTTTCACTTATAATTAATGGAGTTTCTTGCATACTTTTCCACCTCTCCTTGCATTGCAACAACTTAAAGTAGATATGGGAGTTCCAAGTATTTTCCTTTCAAGTATAATGTTTTAGTTGAAATCTATCATCTTAGTCATAATATTTGAACTGAAGGAATATGCAGGTACAAGATAATTAACGCACATTAATTTAGCAATTTTTTTTAATTTATAATTATGTTGTGGTAGTATTCCTTGTTACCTCTTTTACTAATACTTCTTCTGTTGTCTGGTTTAGGTGACTCATGCCGACTTTAAGAAGGCCAAGGATAAAGTGATGTTTAAGAAGAAAGAAGGGGTGCCTGAAGGGCTGTATATGTGAAATAGTTCCTCTATTATCCCCGGTCCTCTTGTCCCTTTTCTAATATACTAGTCACGCAAACAAATGTTAATTCACTTGTATTATGCAAACAAATGTCATTTATATTTTGGGGGCTTTGAATCTCAAACTATGATTGATTTTAATTCAATATATAGTTCTCGTGCAATTTAATTGACTTTGGAAATTGATCCATATTCTGTTTAGTCATGTTAAAGATGAGCATGCTTATAGAGAAACTATTCACTGCTGTTGAATTATAAAGCTCAATTGATGAGAACCTGGTTTTTGAACTTTTGGAGGGACAATCGGATCGTAATTTTCAGAAATTTTCAGCTTTTGAGAGTTCAATTTAATCTGCATTACTTGTATCCGATTGAACTGCACCATCAATAGTGGCTATCACCACTCACGTGGCATTGCTGGTAACCTTCCCTAAATCTACATTGTGTTCTAGTTTTTCTCACTGCGATGAAGATGGCGCTTGTGAGATATACTACTGTTCAAATGTATATCTCAATCTTATTTCTTTAGCGAAATGTACTGGCTGTACAGTTTTTATTTTGATAATAGGATACACGTAGATGTTAGCCTCTTTAAGACAACAAATTTCCCCATACGGCTATCACAATCAGGGCAATTCTCTCTCTTTGAAGAACTAATTCTTGTGGTTATGCAGTTTTCTTTCTTTTCTTCACCCAGAGGCCAAGCGGAGTGTGTGACTCAAACCCATAACTAAAAGCATCGTTCCCCAAGCAATAGCCGAAGGATATCCCAGCAATATCAGGGGTGACCAAATCCTGTGCCCACATGAATGTGACTGCTACGGTCATAGCAATGGTCAAGACTCAACATGATCAACCATCTGCTCCTTAAGAACAGGGTTATGAATTATAATATACCTTTTTTTTTAATAAAAATTGAACAAATCTAATTGAAGCTTACTTAATTCGTTAATTTTTGTTTTACTTGAAAATGAACCAACTTGTGAAAAAATGGGTATTTCTACACGTACTTTATAAAAATCAAGACGCATTCTCTTTCCTTTGGGAAAGGAAATTCTAGAAATATTTCAAGATATTTTTTTGGTATGAAAAGGGGTGTGTTTTAACTTTTTTGTAGGGTGCAATACGCTGAGGTTCACAAAAATTCTTTTATCTTTGTGCAAAGAACTGGATTTTTTTAATGCTGACAGCAGGATTTGATCACGAGAAATTGGTAAGGACAATGAGGAAAATACATTAGGCTCTAGTGGCGTAAGGGGGCATTGCATTTTGCACTCCACGTTTTTAAACTTGAACCCCTTTTTTTTTTTTTAAAACCCACACCCTCGTAAGCGGATAAAATGACAAACCTGTTCTTGAAATATATATTTTAAATGGCATATTCTGTTATGTATTTTTGGATTCAGAAAATATTTCTTGAATTATATAATTTGGAATGTATTAATACATTTTGAATTGTACATAGAATGCATGGGTAAGGAGATCAGGCTTTAGCGAAGTTTGGATTAACTTAAGTTATCAAATATTAAAACAGTTTTAGTTAAATGTTGACATTTTGATCCCATGTTGCGGAATTAACTATGTCCATAATTGACAAGAACTGAAACCATTTACCAAATAACGAAATTGAAAAAAACGGTAAATACAACATAAAAAACTGCTAATTATGGAAAAGATGAAACCAGAAATTACTGGTCTTGATATTTGGGACATCGAAATCCTTGGTCTTCAACCAAGCTCAATTGTCAACAATCGAACCAGTCGTTGGAGCACAGTTCATCAAACCAACACACAAGTTATACATGCCATGTTTGACCATCAATGTCTAAGCACAACACGACCTTGCTTCCATCCCTTCACAAACACTTCCACCCTAAAATACGTGCCCTTGTTTACCATCGACCTCCAAAATGCAAAGTAAAACACGAAGATGCTTCCTTTTCCTTATCCTTATTATGCAAATTTTGTTTGGTTCTCCCGCTATTCTCTTTATCTAAAGCTCTTTGATTGGATAATACACATTCGTGGAAGATAAAAGAAGATCCAAGTATGAACAACATTAGCAGATCTGCTAACAAAATACCTTGACTAGAGCTATGTTGAATCTTCTGCAATATTAATGTTTGCCATGTTCGAGTCTTTCCATTGACTAACTGGTCGCATACGTCGGAGACTATTTCCTATTTCTATATATATCTCAACCAATTCTTTGGCTTTCCTAAGAAAGACACTTCATTTGGTTACCCTTTCTAATAATGGAGGTGAAGGCAACTCCAACTCTAGAGGATCAAACAATAACAACACTCTATGAAGCATCACTAAATGGTTGTGTAAGTACCCTAAACACCTTGATCCAAAGGGACCCTCTAATTCTGAATAGAGTTTCACTCTCTCCCCTCAGTGAAACCCCATTACACATAGCCTCTTTGCTTGGACATTTGGATTTCTGTGAGGCTCTTGTGAGAAGAAAACCTAGTTTAGCTACTGAAGCTGATTCCCAAGGACGTTTCCCTCTTCATCTGGCTTGTGCTGAAGGCCACACTGAGGTTGTGAAATCACTTTTACTGACAAACCCTGATGCTTGCTATGCTGCGGACAAAGATGACAGGCTTCCTCTCCACTTGGCTGCAATTAGAGGACGCGTAGGAGCTATTCAGGAGTTGACCAGAGCCAGACCAGACTCCATTCATCGTATCACTCATGATGGATCTGTTTTGCACTTGTGTGTTAGGTATAACCATTTGGAGGCCTTGAAATTCTTTGTGCAATCACCAACAATGAACCAACAGTTTCTGCTTGCCAAAGATAAAAAGGGCAACACACTTCTGCATTTAGCAGTAAAGCTCAAACAAATTAAGGTACTATTTAGTATATGTTAATTAACCACATTCTCTGCGTTAATTCATGAATCAGACCCAAAAACTCGTTAAAATAAGTTAAAAAACTCACCAAATTTTATAGTGAAAAATGACACATAAACCTCAATACATTCTTTTCTTCTTTCACTAGGTATCATTTAGTATATGTGGTGTTCACGTATCATTTTATAGTGCATGTCATTATACTGAGAAACAAATTTAACAATAGTAATTTGTTTTTCTATGATTTTGTAGACCATAAAATACTTACTTACGCTACCAGAAATGAGAACAGCAGCTAGAGCTTTAAACGAGGCAGCTATAACAAATTTTGAGGTGTTGGAGCCTGGTCCAAGTGATTTCATAACCCTAAAAATCGAACACATGCTAGCTGAAGCTGGAGTTCAAACTATCACAGCACAACAAGGGTCATCATCATCACCACGTAGCATCCCTACTCAACCACCACAAGAATCCAAGAGAATGAAACTCTGGGAGACCCTATGGTTAAAGTACCTGCAATACCGACCTAATTGGATAGAAGAGAAACGTGGGAGTTTGATGGTAGTAGCCACTGTAATAGCCACCATGACTTTTCAGTCAGTAATAAGTCCACCAGGTGGGGTTTGGCAAGAAGACACATTCTCCGGTGGACTCAATTGCAGTTCTTATGGCGTATGTAAAGCAGGCACTGCAGTTTTGGCTTATGATTTGACACATGAAGGGTTTGTAACATTCGCCACCTTCAACACCATCTCATTCTTTTCTTCTCTTAGTGTGGTGGTCATGCTCATTAGCGGCCTTCGCCTTGACAACAAGCCAATGATGTGGATGTTGACCATTGCGTTGTTCTTGGCACTCACTTCAATGAGTCACACCTACGTTTCTGCGCAGCGATTGGTGACACCCCATCACCTTGCTCACAAAGTTAATACCATGAACATGTCTTTGTCCACGGTTTGGATAATCATAATAGTGGTTGTGGTTTTGTTTCACGTGCTTCACTTGGTCATCTTCTGTGCGAAGAAGTTCCAAGTCAAGCTGCTATGTAGCTCAAACCAGTTACCAGTGTTCAGTGGATCAGATTGATGAATGAATTTCATGATTCAAATTTAAATTAATTACATGCGTTTGATTGCACTGATTTACATAATTGTTTTGTTTCACTTTAAAATACATTTGGAAAAGAATGTAAAGAATTTAGAGGTATGTATATGGATCATTAACTATAAATAAAAGTATTATAACAGATATTTCTAATTCAAAAATTCAAAGACATTGAATATTCTCACAGACAAAATATAATCCTGAACAAAACCTATTATTTTGATAAAGTATAATTTATTATTCAGATGATTTATAATCACAATTATAACTAAATTTTCTTATCTTTGTAACTTTTTAATAAAGCTTAAACTTTCAACTTCACTAATATCATAGAAAGACAAAATTTGTACATAAAATACTCTCATAACAAATACATCATTACATTCCATGACTAAAAGATTCATTTTTATCTCAAAAACTTCACATGAAAAACCTTAACCCTAGACATGAATCCCTTTCCATAAAAGATCAATTAAAAAAAAATAAAAAGAAACTTACTCAAAAATAATTTCTGATCGGATATAAGTGTTCTACTCTCCACTGGTGATATATATATATATATTTTAAATTTTAAAATCAATTAATATATTAGAAAAGAAATATCATCCAATAGACAAAGAGAAATTAAAAAAAAACTTGTACTAGATCATGAATCTTAAACACACATTTTAAATCTTCAAATTTTCTTATTAGATAATCTAATTTTTGGTTAAAAATAATTTATATCTTATAATATTATTCTAGAAATGATATATATATATATATATATCTTTCATCCAAATTACCTCCTTTATCAAATTCAAACACACTCATTTCTTATAGGATCTCTCATGGTCTTTTCACTAGATCAATGAATTTGTATAAATAAACAAAGTGTTAGTATGTTATTTAATAGTAAACTAAATAAGAAAAAGTTCCACAAAACTTTAGAAATAACCAGGTTAATTTATATTTGAAATATTTATAAGGTAAATAAGTCAAGGGGTTTAGTTTGCTGATAAAAAAAAAACGTCAAGTGGTTAGTGAATTTTGCAAATAGAAAATAATAAGGATGCTAATAATATCTTCAAGACATTTTAATTATTATTTTTTTTATTTTTCATATATTTTGCCACTTATGTTTTATAATGCTAATTTTACCTCTTATCTTCAAAATTTTGTGATCTTGCCGTAATCAGGTACACATGTATTGCTGCATCAACCGTGTTCGCTTAATCATCATCCATTTTATCAAGTAACTAACTTAAACAATGTCCATTAACAAAATTAAGCTTAAATAAACTATATTAATATTGGGAATACATTGATATTAAATACTTTTAAAATCACCTATACATATAATTTCGTTCTTTTATATACTATTAAGAAAAAGTAATACTCATAATAAAATTGATAGACATTGAATACTTTCAAAAAATATTTATATAATTTTATTACTTCTAAAACTATTAATATAAAAGGTAATACTTGAAAACTAAATCAATTTTTTATTCAAAATCTATCCTATTGAATACACTGGAGAACTATATTACACTTTCCCAACACAAAGGAATTGGTGACAGGGAATAGCGGCTAAACCAAAACATTGGGTTTTGCAGGTGTTTGAGTTTAAGCGCTTTCGTCTTTGAGTTTTCTGAAACTAAGCAAATCAAGCTCTTCCCAAACCAAAACCGTGTAATTATCTATATACACCAGCCGATTATCTTTCTCTTTTTTTCGTAGTGATGAATGAGTTGATAACATCAATCTTTGCCTTTTCCATTGAAATGGTCCATTCAGTTTTATGGGGTTCAGTTACACATAAAGCATAAATAAACGGTTATTTTTCTGTTTCAGGGACCCTTTTATTTTCCTTGACAATGGGTCCTCGACAGTGTCAAGTCTGCAACGAAGCTCCGTCCAAGTACAAGTGCCCTTCATGCTACTTACTTTAGTAAGCAAAAACTCAACTTTACTTTCTTCCTTCAAGCTTATATTGTTGTTAATTTGCTATTGAAAATTGTTGGGTTGTTCCTTCTGCTTGCAGTTGTTCTCTGGTCTGTTACAAGAAACACAAAGGTAAGGCCTTTAATTTATGAGCTCCTCATGTTCTCTGCATGCACGTTTCATGTTTGATGTAATGCGGGAGGAGTTCCCAAGTCAATTGTATGGAAAATATCTTGTTTTATCTTCCTTTGCTGCTTGAGTACTAGATGCTAACTTCCATGGTTCTTTACTATTGACTTTTACCAATCAAAATTGGGGCCTATTTAGTGTTAGCTTGTTCATGTGGTCATTGTAATTTTCACCATAACCATTGATCTTTATTCGAATTTGCTACTCGATTCTAGAATTGATCATACATTCTTCAATATTGCAGAATTGCCATGTGTCAAGCCGCAACCTTTATTAGAGGCCATAACAAGTAAGTTTTATTTCTCTCCATAACTAGTTTGGTGAGGTAGTCTCTACATAATGATTGATTTTCCTTGTCACCCCCTCCCATAGCGGATATTGGGATTTGTAGTTTTATATTGATAGGTTCGTTCATGTCATTCCATTGCATCATTTAAGATGAGAATTCTCTTTCATTTTTTTTTCCTCTTATCTGCCTTATCGATTGTGTATGCTGAAGTCAAGGACATCCTTGTGCTGTAATGTCTCATCGGAAAGGTGGGGTTAGGGGAAAGGTTGAACCCATCATAAGGTCCATGCTAGGAAGCCTTGTCTTGTGGTGGAGTTAGCAAGACCTGATTTCATGATAAACTTACCACCTTTCATATGCTGAAGTATTGTGCAAAAAATTCAGTTTTACATTTGGCAGAAACATAAGTTGGAAATTTGTTATTCTTGGAAATGCACTACACTTTGCCCTCAAACTAAAGCAATCAACAATGTTTAAGTATGGAATAAACTTCTTGTTGTTCCATGTAATAATTCATTTTCATTGTTGGTAAGCACTTTGGTGATCTGATACTAATGTTTTCTATTATTCATCAGCCGCTGTTTCAGAATCACCTGTAGAAAAGGCAGTAGTTGTTGATGAAACAAGTGAGGTGTTGCAAAAATTCCAACTGGAGGCCATAGGTATATAAGAATGCCCAACTTGCAGGATCAAAATAGCAAAATCCCAGTGGTGGAACCTTGATATTGGTTAAATATTTATAATGATTATGATTGTATTTTTGCTGCAGCCTCTTCCAGTGAGATTCGTGATGCTTTGAATGATAAAGCCCTTCAAGAACTAATTTGTCGTATTGATACTTCCTCAAATCCAGAGGACGTAAGAACTTTCTTTTTTCCCGTCTCATAATATTTTCTTAAAATTTTCACCCGTGTTGAGTGTGTTGGTCGTTTAGGTGCTTGCCTAGCAATCATATTTATTCACCATAACTGGTTTTTATACTCACCGAGAAGTTATGGAGAAATTTCATGAAGTTTCATTAAATTTTGTGTTTCACTTTTAGGAACTTGATAAGGCTATGACAGAGGAGGCATTTCGCTCGTTCACTGACAAGGTAGTGCTATATGTTGCTTCTACACAACCTTTCATATTAGATAAATTCAAGTTGTTAAGTACCTTAAGTTTTGCTTTTCCTGTTGTTCCATTGTTTTCCAGATTTTATCAATTATCAATCCCTAACTGCAAGCACTGGTTGCTGAAAGAAGAATTTGTGGAATATGAAAGGAACAACAGATAAACCCTCCGAATTTTGCAGGTTTTGGTTAATATTTCTTTTTCACTTGTACAGTTTTTCGCTGTGATTCAGCCTTTAGTATATGAAAAATTTTGAATCTTCATTGAGGTATTGTATTGATAAGAAGATTGATTTTCCTTTGGCTCCCTTGAGATCTCGCCTAATGCTTCATTAACTGGATTTGAACTCATGGTGATTTGGTGTTTGTATTGATAATGGCATATGATACGTGAACCAAGTTGGTTATTTAATAATTAGAGATGGAGAAAAGATAAAGGTACTACTAAATGCAATTACTACAACACAACAATCAGATTTAATTGTAACTTTAAACTGTAATGCTTTAGTTAATTTTGGTAATCAATAGTTAACTGATTGAACTGAGATCGATTTTCCAATCCCTTCTGAAGCTGCAGCGTAACCCAATGATATACTACTATACCCTTGGACTTTGAATGAGAAATTATAATGAACATAACTACGTTAGCCTTTTCCGCAAAATTAAGTTGTTCACTATGTTTCTCGTGAAGAGCTTTCTAAAATTTGTCTCTCCATTAAGTAGGGTGCACTACTCTTATAGCCAAGGAATATTTATTATATATTGATATTAAAATACAATATGTATATAATTATATTTATAAACTTATGAATTTTTTAAAATTTGATAATAATATTTTATATTAATTATTAGTAATTTTTGTTAGAATACTTTTTTAGAATCACCTAATCAAAATAAAGTTATTAATAAAAAAATTTAAAAATTGAATAATTTTTTAGAATTTGAATTTGTAGAATTCTGTTTTTTATTTAGAGTTATGAAATTAATTTTTTTAAAGAGATTAATTTTATTTAAATTTATATTTTGGTGTGACATTTATTTAAATATATGTTTTTAGAAAAAAAGCTATTTGTTTAATATTTTATGATACATATTTTATTTGAATTATATTTAAAGTTACATGTGTTATTTGAGTTTATATTTTAGTGAATATTTTTAATAAATAATTTTTAAACAATTTTGTTTAATTCTTGTTTTAAAAAAGTATGAATGGTATCATTGATATTGGCTGAAATAAAAATAAAATAGTTCACATATTTTTTTAAGCCTAATGGCATGTTCGTCACAGCCGGCTATGGATATCCCTGGGCATACGGGTGAGAAATAAAACGTGCATTGAACTTCAAACATTAGATACACAGTGAAACTTTCACGTCAATGGATCCTGTAGTTGTAACGCAGTTCCAAGTACGTTCAATAATTTATTTATTTCCGTACACAAGTCAATGTATGAATACCGAGTCTCCACAGGAACACAGCTACTTTAAAATGAAAATGTTAAAACATTTAATCTTCCATATCTTTTAATTTTCTTTTTTATGTCTCTCCGAAGAAAAGGGCACTGAAATAGATTGTACGTTTTATTTCACAAAAAAAAGTGGACGTCTATCAGGCTTCAAATAATTACCTCTTACATACTTTTTATTTTATTTTTAATTTTTTGTACCAATACAAATAAATTATAATCACTAAACAAATGTTAAATTTTATTATATTTATAATCAATTTTAATATGTAAGAGTAATATTTTATGCTAATATTTATTTTAATTTTATATTATAGCTCGCTCACGTTATAAATTTTAGAATCTGTTGTGTTCACTACTCGTATATTCATCGTGTTGTATTCTTGTCTTGTTTATACAGGCTTCTCCAAGAAGAATAGTGCCAAGAGTGGTGAAAATGAGAGGGTATTTTCACTTGTTTTTCATTACAAATATTCAACATCCATAAGCTAATGAAATGTCTAGCAGTAAAAAAAAATGGTAATACAAAAGAAAATAGGGAGCAGAACAGGATCTGAATCCAATCCAATTACTAAACAGAGAACCTTCTACGTTTATTGCAAACTGTAAAAGAACTACACTTCTTCCCGTAACAAATAATTTCTAAAATAGTATGAACGTTAAAGTCGAAGAAAAAGTGCAAAGTAAAAGGAAGGGAACAGAAATACTAGGAGGGTGAAAATAATTTACATGTTAGCCATTTGATTAGCTTGTTACTGAGAACTGCTAAAAAGTTAGCTCTCGCCTAATACACCACTTAGCTGCTTTTGTATAGGGGCCGGTGAAGCTTAACCTGCAATGTGCACAAGTCCGTTGTCAATGATAGTTATTATTGTTTTGTGCACTGTCTCTGGAGAGACTTACAATCCCCTGACGCGTAACAGCGATCCAATAGTGAGCAGCACAATTGAATTGTCAACGCTAGATTGTAAATATCAACCAATCATGTTTCGTCTGAATATCAAGAAAAAAGGATAGACCTTAGACATTATTGGTCGGTGTATAATGTCCATCAACATTAAACAGAGTTAGATAACAAATATAGTAAATTACATTTCTCTCAAAGATACTTACATTACTTTCCCCTCCTCTTTCCTCCGAAATCATCCAATACGTGTTTCCTTTGTGTCTATTTAAAAGAGTCCATTTTAACCTAAATAAGTTCTTTTCTTTCCGTGATTTTTATTTATGATCAATAACTAGTTTGGAGTACCCAAAATCAATTCTATAACCTTAAAATATAAAGATAGAGTAAATTTTATAGTCAATGATAGAGGAACGTAATTTTTTTCACTAAAGTATTAAATTTTTTTTACTAAATGACAATGAAAGTTGAAGGAAAAGACAGAATATCATTGGGACACAGTCATAATTATTCATCATTGTTACAAGGTTTTTTTATAGTGTAATTCATATTTATTTTTATATATTAAAGGAGTGCATTTTTTAAAATTAGAAAGATTATAATTGAAATATATTTTAAAGGAAGAGAGGGTGATTTATTAACAAATAGTATTATGACTTGTCTGAAATATGCAGTACGAATTGCTCGTATATACCTAAAATCGCACTACCTTATTTATCTAAAGGCAAGAGAAGTCCAATTGGATTTCAAAAAATAGCATGTATCTTTCATAAATATATTAAGAACAAATATTTAGAAGACTAGAATGGCAATTTACCTGGCTGATGTTTTTCTGGATTCTCTTGACTCCTACTGGTAGTAGCCTTGCTCACATTTGGTTGGTTCATTGCCTGATTCAACGTATGCAAAAAGTTATCATAAATGTTCGCATTTTTCAGCAAAATTAGAAAAGAAAAAAATACACCAAAATATAAAGAAAGAGGTATATTATCAATCCTATTGAGTTTTTCTTTTTTCGACCTTCGAGTTAGGGTACTAAAAACAAAATCGGGAATCGACAATAGAAATATAAAAAAAAAAAAGTTATTTTTCTAACAATACACGCTATACGAACGTGTTGTATTCACGTGACAAAACTGTGGAACCCACAACGTGTAAAAGAAAGAAAAGCAACTTTATTGCATGCATGCAAAACTTAAACAGAAAAGAACCATGAGCTATGCGTTTATATGGAGCGATACTGGTTCTAGAAATCGAAACGAAAAACCAAAGCATCACAACCACCGACAGCCTCCCTCAAGCTCCGTCATGAATGTCAAGGACACTAAGCTTGTAAACAATATTATGAAAAATTGTTTATTTGAGAGGCTTAGCAAAAATATCAACAAGCTCTTGCTAAGAAGATATGAAAAGAAGATAGAATAAATTCTTTTGAAGCTTCTCGTGTATCACATGAGAATTGATCTCTAACTCTGCGTTCATGAAAGCTTGGATTGAATGCAAAGTGTCTTGTAGATTGATTGTCACAATAGAGCATTGTGTGTATGATATTTTGCATATTAAAATCCTTCAAATGGTAAGTAAGTGATAGAAATCTCACACGTGGTAGTAGCAATGGCTCTATATTTGTTTTAGAGGAGGATTGAGATATCTTTCTAGGATTTCTAACTTATGAGAGAGGAGCCAAGAAAAACGTAGTAACTTGTAGTTGATCATCTTGTAACTTGACATGTAGTTCAATCTGAATCGTTGAACCCTTTGAGTTGATGTCTAGCATCTTTGGAGAAGAATAGACCTTACACAAGAGCTCGTTTGATGTATCTAAGTAAGCGTTTGTGTGGGAGCATTTAAAAACTGGCTAAGAAACTGCACCACATAACTGATGTCAGGTCTTGTATTGGTCAAGTAAATGGTCAAGTAAAGGAGCCTCTCAATGATCTTCTAGTAAGAGGTAACATCATAAGGTGGAGCATCTTTGTCAAAGAAGCAATTGAATCTTTAGTCATATGTGTTATGGTAGCTTTGGCAGCCAACAATGCTATGTCATTGAGAATGTTTAGTACATACTTTCTCTGGCATATATGAATGCCTTTCTGATATCTAACGCCTTCAAACTTCAAGTTCCTTAAATCTTGTACCTTTTAAGTTTAATCGAGGTATGAAATAATCTTTTGAATTTCTTATAGCGAATTACTTGCAAGGATGGTGTCATCTTGACAAACCACTACTTGCTAGCCTATTTCAATCTGTAAAGAGATTTTTTAAACTTGCAAACCATGTTGTTTCACAAACACTCATTCCAGGAGGCATGATCATATAAACGTCTTCCTCTAGATCTCCATAAAGAAACGCGTTATCTACATTGCGCTATCTACATCAAGTTGTCTCAGATGACGAGAATAGTCCGAAAGGTAGTTAACTTTGCTACAAGGGAGAAGGTGTCTAAGTAATCAATTCCTTGAAGTTGGTTATACCTTATAATCACAAGACGTGTCTTGTATCGTTCGACAATACCATCGGCTTTGTGTTTTACCTTATAGACCCACTTCCAACCGATGGCTTTCTTACCTTAAGGTAGATTAGTCACGACCCATGTGTTGTTTCGTTCAAGAACGTTGATCTCCCTCTCCATAGCTTCATACCATTCAAGAATCTTGACCACTTGCTCATATGTTTGAGGTTCAAGATTAGTGGATAAAGTATTACGTATTTATGTTGGCTTTATCAAAGCCTGTTATAGCTCAAAACTAGGAGATATATGATATTTTACATTCTTACCTTCAATGACATTAGAAATATTATGATGAATCTTCAAGGAAAGCAAGAGTTCCAATATTTCTAGTTGATCTTCTTAGATTATTAGTATTGTCATTCTTGTTGGATCAAACACATTCCTACTAGGTCAAACATTATTGCTAATAATCAGGGTACAACTCTTTTTACTTAAGAGCATGGCAGTCTAAACGTCACGATTCAATTCTAACTTGGCCCGCCTAACCTCCATCATGGGACAATTGATGTAACTTGCAATAATCTCTTCCTTAGCAATGGTCTCACTAGGAATTGAACTTTTTCAATTGTGACCCGACTAATCTAGCCTATACCATAGGACAATTGTGTAACATGAATAATCTCTCCCTAAATAATTGTTCCACTGAGAATCGAACTCATGACCTTTGTTCTGATACTAATTGTTGGATCGGGCCCTTAATACTAGAAAAAAAAGCTAAAACTAACAGTCAGGGTGCAACTCTTTCTACTTAAGAATGTAGAGAAGGAATTTCAAAGGGATCCCATATATCAACATGAATCAGATCAAAAACATGAGTAGAAACATTACTACTTTGAGCAAATGGGAGTCTTTGTATGATCCGTGCTGGATGAAGGTATTCCAGGCTTGTAGGATTCTGTGCATGATTCATGCTGCAAAGAGAAATTGCATGCACTAAAACAGAGAGAAAAGAAAAGGCAAAAAAATGAAAAAAGAGGAAGCAAGAATGTCTAATTATCAGAGATTTTGTGCTGATGTGCGGAAGCGGGACGTTTGTCCTGCTCTGATACCATATTGCACGGTATGCATTTGTGTTGCTTTGCTATACAACTTATGTTGTATTCACATTAAAAAATTGTGAGACCCACAACATGCAAAAGAAAGAAAAAACAACTTTATTGCATGCATGAAAACTTATAGAGAAAAGAACCATGAGCTCTGCGTTTATATAGAGCGATATTGGTTCTAGAAAACGAACGAACAAACAGAAAGCATAACAACCACCAACACACAAGGTGGACAATAAGTAATTTGGCCTGTTTGTGATGTGCACTGGAAACCAATAGATTTTTCCCAGGTACTTATCTCACTCCAAGAAGAGTATTACGATCATAACTTGGCCCGTTTGGGAACCAACCGAGTTTTCCTAATGCATTGGATTAGGATGATGCACCAAAGAAGATGATATGTAAAGGTGGCTGGAATATGATGTCCCTCAGGTAGCTTAAATCCCCCGCCCCGCCCGAAAGAAAAAGAACCGAGGAAATCAGACGTAGCATTAAGGACAACTTTACCTGCATCAATTGTAACTGCACCTGTTGGAGGCCGACGTATTGCTGATAAGGATCAGTGAAGTTTGGGATATGTGATTGATCTGGACCTTGTGTACCAAGTGCGCTAAGAATATTACTATCTGACTGATTTGGTGGTTGCATTCTGGATGAATCAGGGGCAGGAACATGGGGCATATGGAAAGGAGGCATCGGGAACCTCGGTCCCAAATGAGCAGCTGCAGTTGCTGCTGGCAAAGTTGAACTAGTTAACATATTGGGAAATGGCATTACCGGTCTGTTCATTCCCATTTCCATGCCCATACCCATGCCAATTCCCATTCCCATTGGCGGCATATACTGCTGGATTCCAGGAAACATCATGGGTACCATGCCACATCCCATGGACATCATCTGCATAAATAAACTGCATTCAGTTCTCGTTATAAATGATAGTTATTATCATGCAATGCTAATACGTATGAATAGTATACAATATAGCCAATAGATATAGTATCTGGGTGATAAATAGAGAGACACAATTGTAAAACATGCGTACACTTCAATTAATAAAACTAAAATCCTTCATCTGAGTAAAATAATTCCAAATACAACCTTTATGGCTCTATATAACACCCTGCGTCTTTCACTTAAAACATGTGAAGTTTTCTCTAAGAAAACCTTTCGGTAAGAATCCAACAGTTTATTACTTTGTTTTTCCATCCTAATTTTTCTTGCCTTTCCTCCTTACCCCTTTTTATGCTTGACGAGATTTTATAAATTATGGATGCAGGTAAACTAACCATCACCAACTAGATTGCTCATTCAATATTTCACTGTATACAGAAGATTTACCTGCACTTGTAATTGTAGTGACTTCAAATATTCAATTGCTTCATCCAGCATGGAAGCTTTGTCAGACTATCAAATTCAGAAAAGGAATAAAAATTTGAAAGAGCTATTAGAAAGCAAGTAAAACCAAAATAGTGTCATGCTAAAAAGGGAAATAGAAATACTGGGAAAATTAATAATTCTGTTGACCTTGTTGCATCGAGGTATAAGTTCTTGCAAAGCTTTCATTTTTTCATTAATTCTATCTCGACGCCTCTGCATGAAAATGCAATATGATACTTCAGAAAATGAGGAAAGCAGAATAAAATTTAAGGACTCGTTGAAGTTATGTAAGTATACCCTCTCTGAGAGATTGTGGACTTCTGCAGCGCGGGATCTCTTAGTAGATGTAGAACCACGCCCATGTTTTTTAGCTTCCGGAGATTCATAATCGACGTCCTTTGGCAGTGAAACCAATGGAGATAAGAATATAGAAGCAGAATATACCATAAATTTATACATAGGCGAAATGTAAAGAGTCAACAAATATGCCATTATCTATTGAACTATTGATCCGCCTCAGCTGTTCCAACGTAAATGTCCAGTAGTCTGCTTCCATGGGAAGCCACCAACTCGTAAATCTTACGTACAAAATCCCATTCCCCCTTGTTTATGGGAAATTGAAAAGTACCACAACTTAAACCCAAGATTTCTACCTATTTCCCTGCCCCATCACACTTCACAACCATGTCCAAGTCATGTTTTAGTCATAGGCACTTATCTTGGAAAATATTCGGGCAAAATCATAATTACGAGTCTCCTCTTATTAGAAGACAATTCTTGTTTGATAAGACCAATTGAAATATAAAGATTTATAGTTTTACAAAAAGGAGGTTCATGCAAGTCACGATGGGGAATTAGTTTACGATTTTATCATCAATGTCAAAAAGATCATGTTTAAGTAACACCTGATATTGCATACCGTAGCTTATAACTGCATCTCCACTACATTCCATTACTAAATTTAAACAATATCAACAAGTAATAATAACTAAAGCACGACGCCATCAAACAGTTTGTTCGAGGGGTGTTGAACATTGGTTTGGTGATCTCTACCCGTTTTGCTCGTGTTACATCCGCGTACAGGATTTCATTTTAGAGTGTGGAAAATGCCTCTCATGTCCCCCACTAGATCAATCAATGTTAACACGCTTTTCGCTTTTCTAGTTTTTCTACCTTACTGTTATGCAAGGACAGAGATTTTGACCAAACTCACAAGTTCAGTCCACATCATGACAGCTTAATTCCTTTGTATTTTGACCTCCGTCCGTACCTTACCAGAAGATACTTCCTTTGGGTCGGCATTTAAAATATCAAAGGAATATAGTTTGTAGTAAAACTGTAAAAAATATGTACAAGACCCACTCCGTTCACCAAATCCACCATGCTCCTCGGTTATGAAGTTTTGCATCTTCCAATATACACGTGGCATCACCGTGTGCAACCGCGTCGCGTTTAAGGGTTTCGATAGAGATAGCGAAACGACACCAAAGTCTCATGTCCACACACGGAAAGTTTGATGATGAGCAATTAGATAGACGTTGAATAGAATGCAGGGGAGCGTGCTTACGTAAACCCACGTCACTCCCCCGGTGCACGATAGCCAAGACTAACGCATATGGAACGTGTGAGAGTTCGAGAAGAAATAAAACAAACGAGTTAACTCACTCACCTCGCTCTGAAACTCCGAGTCCTCCGGTTCTCTCCCCTTCCTCTTCCGGTCCAGTTCCCTCTGAACCGGTTCCGCGCTCCCGCTTGAACCGCCAGGAGATGACGTCACCGTCAAATCGCACGTCGCCGTCTCCCTTCCTCCAGACTCTGCCGCCTTACCTGCATCGGCGGCGGTCACGCTCGCGCGGCCGGTTTCAGCGTGCTCCGCCGTCGCGACTGGCGTCTCGCACGAATCCACCACCGTCGGCTGCGCCGCCGCGGTCTTCGAACTCGACGACGCATTGCCGTGCTTCGAGAAGTGAACGAAATTCTGCATCCTTTTTGCCGCAGGCGCCGGCCGCCGAGACGGCGGAATCGGCGGCCGAGGAGCCGGATGCCGAAGCTCCGCCGTCCGCACGGAGGATTGCATGGCGGCGCTGTTCTGACTCTGGCTCGCTATTGCGTTTGTCGGCGGGTTGAACATGTCGGCGCAGAAATCGTGGTTATCGAAGGGAGGAGGATCTTCGTGGATTGGATAGTGAAGCCACGAAGCCATTTCGTCTTCTTGCATGAACAAGTGCTGGTTACCGTAGTTTTCATGTTCAGAAGATCGAATCTCCCTGGCCGGAATGACGCCGTCGCCTCCGCCGCAAGCCAACGTATGCGGCGGTTTTCTGAGTGGTCGATGGTTTTGGCTGTGCATCACAACCTGGCCGTTTTGCCATAACAGTTCCATGATCTCGTCGTTTTGCCTGTTTTAATCGTCGTCGCATTCACTTACTCCGCACAAAAAAAAAGAAAAAGGAATTGAAGATAAGAGTGAAGAGAAGAGAGTTACATGGAGGGTTTCTTTGAGACTGGAATTGGGAATTCTTCGTCTTCTTCCATTTGGATTTCGAAATCTGGAACACAGTGATTCATTTTGCTTCTGTTGAGTTCAAGAATAAAAAAAAAATATAAATATTTCCTAAAAAATAAAAAATAAGTGATGAAGAATATGAAGGTGTTGTTAATGAACACTGAAGAAGCAAAAGAACACAACTTACTATTGAAGCAGTCCTGCATAATAAGAGAACTTAATTTTTGTTGCCTTTATTTTTGTGCAGAATGAATCGCTATATCTTCTTCTTCTTTGTTAATTTTAAAAAATAATAATGTTTAAGATTATTGTAGGGAAGAGTATGCGGTGTGTTTGGGTTGTTGTTTGTTTGCCTTTGTGCAAAGATAAGGCGTTTCTCCGAATAATGAGAAGAAGCTAAACGACGAAAGCGATTTTTGACGGTTTACATTAATTAACTTTTTTTTAAAAAACAGTCAATGATCCTGTGAAAGAAACAATAAAAAGTCAATAATTAGTCATTGTGTTTAAAAGTTAATATATTTTTAAAATCTGGATTAAAGATACGGAGTGTAGTGCCTTTTACTAATCTAAGAATTTAAGAGGAATGGATTGTATAAAAAAGTACTTAAACATAAGCATGGTTTATGCACACATGAGAATTGAAAAATGATTGTGGAATGCGTTTTGTGGTGTGCGACACGAGTTGTTACATGTGGCCCATACCTATTTATTTCTATAATATTACATCTTGGTTTTTTTATTGTTCTCCCCACAACTTTATATATTTCTTAATGTGTAACGGTTTTACTCATAATATATGTTTAAAAGTTGTCTCAGTTTTGGGTTTGCTTTTTCACTATCGAGATTAGTGACCGACATATACATGAAAAACCATTTTTGTTTAGATTCATAAAGCTTCATAAATATTAATTTCAATTCAACCTGTTCCAGATTAGTGGCAGACATTAATGGCATACTTCTACCTTGTATTGTGTTAACCTATTTCAGATTTAAAATGGACATGACTATTTGATAATAATTAGTTAACTACATTACCATTTCATGATCTTATCTTTAACTCTACCTCAGCTAATCATAGCATGTGCTTTTATTATTTCAGTTTATAACTTTGATTCTTCACGAACAATATTTTGGTATTTAAATCTTGTGATAGAAATATAGTGTTAATTAGAATAACACAGTGTAAGATTTCACTAATATGTTACATTAATGTGGATTAATAAATATTATATAATATTTACATTAGACGTTAATTTTTTAAAAATAAAATTCCCTTCTATTTGGAAATTATAATATATATTTATATAAATATTTTTATGACACGTGTCCTGAAACATAGACATAGTAATAGTTATATTTGCATGAAGATTAAAAAAAACAATGGTCTACTTTTGTTGTTTGTATGTAGATTAAATAAATAATTATTTATATTTGTATGTCAGTTTTAGAATGTTTAATTGCTAATTAGTTATATAAAAAAATTGTATATTTATATTTCTTTAATGTTAATATATATATATATATATATATATATATATATATATATATATATATATATATATATGTGTGATATATATATATATATATAAAAAGAAATATATGTTTTATAAAGTTAAATTGACAACTTTTGAAAAACAAATCAACCTTTAATAGTTATATACTAAATTACTTGTTCAAACGA
>Ga0099825_1000771_pt1 | contig 37052 bp, 17 predicted proteins | sample SiratroredBW_FD_76838 | JGI IMG/M metagenome (GOLD analysis project Ga0099825, IMG submission 76838) | Root nodule microbial communities of legume samples collected from California, USA - Siratro red BW | ecosystem: Host-associated > Plants > Roots > Nodule | place: USA: California | collected...
AAAAATAAAAAAAATAAAAAAAATCCTTATTAGTATAATAGGTCAAACACATCTTCTTTTCTCGTATCATACCACTGATACAATTTTAGTTTCACATATTCAAACTTGTATCGATGCATAACTTTTTCATAATTAACATGACTTACTTCAACTAATAAATATTTTAAAAGCTATCCAAATAAAAGTTTTGACTTGAAAAACTATATTTTGAAACTTTTAAAAAGAACTACATCCATCCAATTGACAACTACTTTAATAACATAATAATATATATTGATATTTTAAGTTAAAAATAAAATAAATCTAATTAAAATATTAAGATTTTGAGTTTTATAGTAGTCTTATTTTACTTTATGAGTATCAAAGTATTACCCCTCGTTTTTCTTATTAGTTTCTTGTTACTTTCATTCCGTTGATAAGCGTTGATCTTAGGTTAATCTATCTTCAATTATTTTTTTTACTTTTATATTGTAAATTAATTTCTTAGTGTAAATCCTACTTTATTCACCTTATTGGATTGTTACATCACCCATAAATAAATATATGTGGTATAACTAAAGTAGAATGCGGGATGCATTGAAGAGAGTGTATATAAAGATTTGAATATTCCTGGTTATATAATCGTAGGATTTATAAGTAAAATACAATAATTTATACTAAAATAAATTATTATTTTATTATTATATAATATTTTATTAAATAAAATATATTTTTGATATAATTCATGAGATATAATTTTGATATACAATGTATGCATTGTTGGATCATGGTCAACTTTTCTTTTAAGTTATGTCCTGAAGTTATTATTATAAGTTGAGATACATATAATCATCCTACGTTTTTATTAATTTATTACTAAATAACTTAGTTTATATTTTAATTAAATATCCTAATTTAATATTCTATTATTAAAAATAATTGGTTGTTTAGAAAAAAAAGTGGGTTGTAATATTACTATATACTTTATTCACTAAACTGGGTGTATTTTAAAGGAGTCAAACCCTAAATCAGTGTTATTTCTTTATCTACAACGTTTAAGCTTTCGAATTATGTTCATGACAACATATAAGCATGAAAGTAAAAAGATATCAAACAACAGCAGATTTGAATACCGTTAAGCCAAGCTGGTCAATGAGCTTTTCCACCCTCTGTTTCTTATCAGCAAGTGAGAGTGATCCAAGGCGGAAATCAGCAGCAAACATGAAAGTCTCATAGACAGTTAGCATAGGGAAAAGCCTATCTTCCTGCATGATATATGCAGAACTTCTTTTGATCAAGCTTGCATTCATGGTTGCACCATCCAAGGACACCCTCCCTTTAAGGCTTCCACTGGCAATCCTCCCAGCAAGCCCATCCAAGAGAGTGGACTTTCCTGCACCACTAGGCCCCATCACTGCAGTGATGCAACCCTTTGGTGCATAACTAGTGATATCATGCAGCAAGTCCACTTCTTCACTCGACCACTTCCCCTCCACCTTGATCTTTTTTGTCACAGTGTAAGTGAGGCACTCGAACACAAGACCCCCAGTGAAGCTCACGGGTGGTTTCCTTATGTCAATCACTGTTTCAACACGATGGTGTCCATTGGCTTGAGCCATAGTTGAGGCTAAGGTGAAGGAAGTTTATTTCAGGTGTTTGAGCCTATTCAGAAGGGCTCTGAAACTGAAAGGGTGGATCGTTAAGGATGTATTAAGAGAAGAGTGCATGTCAGAAAAGGACTTTGTGCTGCCGCTGAAAGATGGTGCTTCCAAAGCTATTCACCATCTGTCTTCGTTGAAGAATCCATTTGAGGTTGTTTCCATCGAAAAGGTGAAAGGGGCTTCTCGTTTTCTTCATCGCTTGGTTCATTATATTCGCTTAAACGTAAGCATGCATATGCATCATTTTTCATATAATATTCAGTAAATTAAGGCTGGCAATGAACCATACCCTTTTGGATTTATATATATTTCGTTTTGTATTTATGTGTAATGCTAACGGACTTACCAATTGCAACTGTTGGAGAAACAAAAGATTTTTACTTTCGATTTCTTCTTTTGGCATAATATTAAAGATCAAATGCAATAAGATTTACTGGAATTGATATTATAGCACCATCCTTTTCAACAATGGATATTGAAACGAACGTTGTGCCTCATCCTTATCTCTGTAACTCCCTTTCAAAAGCAGAAGTTACCATTAGCTGTTGAACAAATCGAAGGACAGTGAACTGTGATTTTCTTAGCTGGAATCTCTTTTCCTGCCAAATCAAAGTGAACCTGTATAGCAGTTGGTGAGCTTTTTTCTAGTAAATAATTATGTTTTGAATTCGACTAACTTCGAGCTTTTTGTGTTTATGAAACACGTGAAAAACTAAAATTATTTTATTCTCGCAAAATAAGTCATCTCATTGTTAATTAGTAAATCAGAAGAATATATTTCGACGAATGCATGTTTTATATATGTTCATGTGTTATACTATTAATTTTCTGGTGAACAATTGAGATTACACGTTACCTTTAAAGTGAGTTTGTCAATTTAAATAATTTTATCACATTAAAAATAGTAATTATTTTTTTATTAGTTCTAATTATTTTTCTTACGAATCTTTTGAATGATAAATAGTGTCTGTATATATACGCAAATTTTGATATATTTATACTAATCAATCAGTTACTTTTATAATTTTAATTAATGAAGTAAACTGAGTCAAGCTTCTTTTATTAATTAGAAATGTTTTGCATCAATTATATCTAGAAACTATTAACAGATTTATTATATTTTTTCCAGTAATAATTTTTTTTATCAGCAAAAAGATTTTTTTTTCAGTGATAATGAAAGCAGGTAATAATTTATTATTATTTTTTTATGCAAATTAGTAAATGGTGACTACAATATTCTTGAATAATTGTTGCAAAATTTTAAACAATCAAACCACCAATTAACATAAATATAATATCAACTTAATCAATTAACATAATAAAAAAATCCAATTATGATATCTATTAAACTAATCAATTAGCATGATAAATTTTTATGTTATTCTATATATTTGACTATTTACGCAATTAAAACGTGTCATGGTGTCCACTACTATATTTCAATTTTTCTTTTATCATTTATTATGTGAAAAATTGCACAATTATTATTTTTTAATAATTTTCATAAATATTTAAAATAGAAAGCTAAATTAATAAAATAATCAATTAAATAAAATCTATTATTCTATTCATTGATTGAAGTTCACATATTGTTTATTACCAAATAGGTTAAGATAGTATGTATGTTATATATATAAATTAAAAATTGTACGGTTAATCTCTATTAATTAATTGTTTAAATTTAGTGCAAAATGTCGACGGATGTTATCTCTCTGTATGTATATGTTTAGCCAAAATTTTGTCAATTTTCAGGCAAAGTCGGAAACAAAATTTTAACTTCGCAGAAAACGGATTCTATCTTTGAACTTTTCACAATGCCATCCAAAAGTGTCCTGTGCTTCTTCATTTGACATATATTACTAGCAACCAAAATCAGCAAACTAGGACTCTTCATATAATTTATAAAATAATTTACATAATGCAAACCAAACTAATTCGATTTAATTCATGCTACACGAATACATAATTCTAATTTAAAAAAACATGTTTTTATTCATTGACACATAATCATATTATTAAAAAAGTAAAAATAATATGTTATTGTGATTAGCTTATATAATTAAATAATAGTAAAATTACAAATAAAATATATGACTATATATATAAGAACTCTTGAAATTAGTTAGCAAAAATTTGTTATATATCAGGGTTTCACGGGTTTGTAAACTCTAATCCAATATCCAAACGAGATAGCGTCAACGACAGATTGATTTGATTAAAATTATACCCAGCTAATTAATTGAAAAATTGTAAATCAATTTAGTTCATTCGATTTTGATTTTCGTATTCACCCTATTATATAAACACCCTATCAATTATTAATTCTTATACTAAATATTGTTTTGATCTTATTTCTTGCTAAATACTGATTATAGATCATGATCATCACACTATTATGATATAAAAATAAGATAAAACACAATACTTTTCATTTAAGTTTTTTTCTATCGGTTGAATTTCAATTTAAGAAATCGACCCATATCACATCACCTATATATAATATTTTGTTGCCGTCAAAATTATGTTTTTACCTCTCCTTTCTTTTTCTTTTTCTTTTTTTTTTTACTTTATCAGTAGCGTTCTCAATTAATAATATTTAGGTGAAGCAGTACCCAAAAATATTGTTGAGTACAGTGTGTACTGAGGAGAATATGATTGAGGCGGAAATCCACGGAATTTTTTTTTCTTTCAATATTATTATACTCGTGTATGGTAATTTATTTTGTAAATAGCCAAAGGTAGTTAAGTGCAAAGAAAGTGAGAATATATTTCCAAATCTTTCGATGTTTCAGTGCTTGTGTTACTCATGCGACTTACTTGACTTTCATTTGCTTGTGAACAAAGGTCAAGAAAGGACAAGTTTCGTTAGGACTTGACTACAGTAAGACTTCAACCATAGGCCAATCTTAAATTATTTATTTTATTTAACATTGAGATTCTTAATATTGTCATCTCCTTCAAATATTAACATAATTATTTATTTTTTCTATAACTCAACTTTTAATGAAATAATTAATGGTTGGGACTTCGCACACAAAAGAAAAATTGGGATCAGAGGACATCGAAGTTTAAGCAATAGTAGGGGTACCTTATTTTAATAAGCTTGTCAAGTGCTTTTACGGTTCTTCTAAAATTTTAGATTGGACCGGTAAGCCATCATACAAGTTGCAACATTGTTTCACGGTTAAATTCTCAAACCATTCTACAATATTACAGAAACTATGTTGATGTAGTTGTTTTTTTTTTTTTTGGATTTCTAAGGTGAAGATATTAGGAAAAGTGACCTAATGAGAATATCTAAGAGATTTGCATCATTTCCTATCAAAAATCTTAAATTAATATATTTGTGTATATTTCTATTGGGACTCCTAACTTTATTCTTAAATTTTTGACATTTTTACCTCCAATATATTTAACAATTTATCAATACTCATTCATTTTAGTGTTGTTAATACTCGTTAAAATTATTAGGTAGTTTATTTTAGTGTTGTTAACCCTTGTTAAAATTATTACGTAGGTGATTCTCGATAGGAGGTTTGTAATCCTCAAACTCTAAGAATATGTTTAGATGAGAGAGTAGATTTGAGATGAAAGTTTGATTGTTTGGATTAAAAAAAAATGATAAGATTTGAGTGGAAAGTTTATAAAAGTTTGTGAGTGATGTGATGTGTGTAATTGATAAATAATTTTTAGCAGATAAAATTATAATTTAAATTAATTTAAAATTAATAATAATTGATTTGTTGTTTATGATTAATAAATTATTATTATTTTTCTTGATAAAGTTATAAAATTATTAATTGTTTTAAAATAAAAATTAAATTATTATTATTATTATTAATATTATTATTATTATAAAATTTATTTCCAATAATATTATAATTTCCATTAATATTTTTTATTAATATTATCATTATTATAGTAATTATTAATATTATTATGATATATTATATAATTAAATTATTTTTGTTTATAAATTTATTTTAATTATTATTATAATTTTTTTATTATTACTTTTATTATTATTTTTATAATCTTATTAAAAACTAATATTATTAATTATTATTATTATTATATTACATAATTAATTATATTTATTTTATTATTATATAAATATAAATATTAATAATTAATTAAATTACGGGACCACATCATCCTTCTCTTCAAATCTTCGCTATGTGCGAAGAAAGTTTCCAAACAAATTTCTGTCTTGTTTTTCGAATTTTAATATTATTTTATACCTTGATTTTCCAACTTTCATCTTATTTCATCCCTTCTCACAAATCGGCGCTTAGATGCAAACAAGTCCTAAAAATTATTCTTGTATCCTGACATTGCACATCCTGACATTGTACATGTAAAGTGGAGAAGAGTAAATAGCATGACAAAGTACATATTTGTTGGGATGACAATTAGAAGAAGTATGTTCCATTTGATATCATCAATGCAATGTAATAGAAAAATCATCCTATAAATAGATTTAAGTTATGGGTTTTTACTCGTTTTAAAAATAACAAATAAAAAGTATAAGCACACCTCTAATAACAACTCTTATAGCTCTCCTATAGCTTTTCCTTGAATCTTTCCATCTTTCGTGAATTTCTCATCTTCTAATAATGATATTGCTTGAAATTGGATCACGTGGAAATTTTTATATATTTGAAAAGTGTACCAAACACTGAAGTAATTTGATAAACAAAGTATTGTATATTTATAAATTTAAGTAATAAATTATGATTATGAAAAATTTATCAATAAATTTAAGTGCAAGAGTAGATACATGACCTTATAAAACAAGTTACAGAAAATGTTGTAACGAAAAGGAATAGCAAGGCAAAGGGAATGACACAGAAAAGGAATACCACTCAAAAAGTTCCCATTTTGTATCCCCTTAATCTCCTATTTGATTCCCTAATCGTGGTGCTCCTCTTCACTCTCTTGCATTCTGATGTGTTTCCATGTGTCTCTGAGAATTATTTTTACTGTCCTCTTTGTTCAGCTCACTTTCTTAGCTTTCAGGTGTTACAGAAAATTCAATTCTCTTAATATTGTCAACACTTAAACCTTTATAAAAACTAATTACATAAATCATAATTACAATGAAGAATTTAAATGTCCAGAAACCCTAATTCTTTTCCAAGAAATTAGTGTCTATCAAGTTCTACTTTTAATTTAAATTGTAAATATAAGTTCAACTCATATCAATTTTTGCTTGACCGAAACCAAAACAAAACTTAACAAATGAAAGTATAAATAAATATATTGAACTTTAAATTAAGTATGAAATACAAAAAATTCCATGATTAAGCTCCTAGTAGAAGTTCAACTCCAAAATACAAAGATTGGCTACAATTCATAGAGAAAATCCCAATAATCCACTAATATTAATAAAGAATACGGATCAAAGTGAAAAGATAAGAGAGAGAAAATAATTATGCTTCAAGTTGAATGTTTCGTGACACTTCTTGTTTCAGAGTAATTGTCACTTAAGATTTTTTTTCAGTGTTCTATAATCCTTACATAACTTAATAGAAAATTATTTTAACTTAAATATAACATTACGTTATTATTTGATTTAACTTCATTTAAGTAAGGTAGCTTTTTGGTTTATCAACTTAACTTCTCATATTTTACTCTTTTTTTTTTTCACAATGGAGCATTAACCACATTATTCTTTTCAATTTGATAGAAAAGTAATGGATAATTTCTCAAAAACAATATATGATAAGTAATTTTAGAGACTCAATTAATGAATTTCTTGACAACTTTAATTGAATCTTGATTTAATATAGTTTTTCTGCTTCTAAACTTAGTGTTAACTTGATCCTCCACACATCCTTATGAATTAATGTGTTGGAAAAGATTTAAAGTAAATCAATCAATGAATCTAAATCTAGGAATATATTTAATTAATTGATAATCACTTTATTCATATGCTCAAAACAAATTTCTTTATATCAATCCAATCATCACGGTTAGATTTTAATAATATATTTGAAAACGCGTCTCAAAGTTTATTTTGCTAATATTTCCAGTTTACCTATATTTTAACATATATAAAGCAATTAGTTATATAAAACTATTATTTTATTGAAGTTTCCAAAAAAAATTGATTTGGATTATGGTTTTAGTTACTGAAATTTAAGTTAATTTTAATTTTAGTTTTCAAATTAAAAAAATATTTTAGTTTCTCAAAATTAAGAAAATATAATTATAATCCCTGAACATTATAATTGAAGAACTAAAGTAAAATTTTTCAAAAACTATTTTTAGTTTTTTAAATTTAATCTTCAGAAATTAAAATTACATTTTAATGAAATTTTTAAAAAATTATTATTATTATTAATTTGAAAAACTAAAAGAATTTACTAAAACTAAAAACATAATTAAACTAAATGCTTCTTTAAAATAAAATGAACCAAACGCCATAATTTGTGAGGACTATATTTAATAATCTCAAAAACTATCGATAAAAAATTAATATTCAATTTCTTTTTTTTAAGAAATCTTAAGAAATAGTTTTCAAAGGAAATTTTTTTTTTCAAATATACAAATATCAGCATTTTTTGTTCAATGATTTTATTCTTATTAATTTATTCCCAACTCCGAGTTGTTCATGAAACGGATAAGATGCTATATAAACAAGATTGGGGCGAATTGCCTCTGTTGTCTGTCATGTGAAGAGTGAAACTTGAAACAGTTAGGTGTTGTGGCAGAATGAACAACCTTAACATCAAAGGCTACTTCAACAGCACCACCTCGTTCAACCATTTCAATAATACCCTCTCTCCAAGTTACCCCACATCCCCTTCCTCCTATACTGCTTCAAAGTTCTCACCTTCCTTCATAAGCCAAAGACAAAACCTTAAAGTTCAGAATTTCAAACCCCATGTCATTATATGCACTTCTCTGTCCAGTGAGTATCCTTTCCCCCTTTTCCTGTCATTTTGTTCTCCATTGTTTATTTCATAATATGCTGTAGTATTTTTATGATTTCAAGTTGATGGGTTTATAAAAAAGTTTAAATTTTGGTTTTTATTTGAAGTGTTAAGGGTGTCTCTAGGGTTGGGTAGTAATATAATGTCCAGGGGAGGGCAGACCTGTGAAATTCACACTATATAGTTCCATATCCTTTTTTTTTTGTCTGCAGTTTTTGTTTAGTTTTAGTTTACTGAATTGTTGACAGTGTAAGAAATTAGAATGTCACTGTTTTTCCATGATGTGCTATCAAATCACAAGAACAGAAAGCATCTTTAAATTTTCTTTTTTTGGATATGTTTTTTTATCTTGTTCCTTTCTTTCTGACTAATTTCTAGGTGTATTTATTTGTGTCTCGCTAAAAAATGAAATTCCTTTCAGGTCATCAGGCTAGCAGTGCTTCCACAGCTCAAGCTGAGGGGCAAGAGGTGGAAATAGCACATGGTTACACTATGACTCAATTTTGTGACAAAATCATAGATTTCTTTTTGAATGAGAAAACCAAATCAAAAGAATGGAAGGGGTACTTGATATTCAGAGAGGAATGGAAAAAATACAAGGATGGATTCTACAGTAGGTGTCAAAGAAGGGCTGATTTGGAGAGTGACCCAATTATGAAGGAAAAATTTGTCTCATTGCAAAGAAAAGTGAAGAAGGTAATCTCCATGTTTTTTTTTATGTTCTTCACAACCATGCCCCTTGCCGCTGTTGATTAAAGAAATTGATTCTTCTGCTGCATAATAAAGTTGAAAAACTCAAACAAACTTTTAACAGAAACTATTGGTTTTTGTCTCTTTTTGGCTCAAAATGTAGAAAACAAAAATCTAATCCAATTCTTTTTTTCCAGAAAAGATGCAGATACATTACCATGCAAGTTCTTGCTAAACTAATAATAATATAACTATTATTCTTGTTGCTAATTAATTTATTTTGTAAGAAAGCAAAAATCTGTACATCAAAGTTTACTTTCATATGTAGGCAGTTGCCTTGGTTTAGACCTTCTTTCCCCGGTTTTTGTTTGATCAGGAGTAAGCATTGCAGATTGATGATGAAATGGAAGAACACTATGAACTCCTCGAGGAAATACAACATAGCCCAACAGACATTAATGCCATAGTTGCACGAAGGCGTAAAGACTTTACAGGAGAATTCTTCCACTACCTCTCTCTTCTTTCAGAAAATTATGACAGCTTGGAAGATCGTGATGGTAATTATGCAGAAGTACAAATAAATGTTTGATTTTGGGTATTTGGCTCGACGATTGTTGATTCTATAACCAGTAATCACCTGAAGAAATTAGTGATATGGTTAAGAATGTTTATAGGTATAACTTGTAATAAGAAAGAAATAACTGATCATAAAATTAGATTTCTTTTACAAAGGAAGAAGATATGAGATGCTTAAAATTTGTCTAGTAGATGTTTATAGTATTAAGCTTTGAGGGTTTAATGTTGGTCCTGCATTTAAAATTTACATAATGAACCCACCCCTTGCACCCTGGAAAACTTGTGATCCTGCCCCTTGTGTAAGATGTTTTTTATGATTGGTATTTGCATGTTTTGAACAGGAATTTCCAGGTTGGCTAGTAGATGCTTGTCAGCTGTTAGTGCATATGATAATACTTTAGAGGTTGTGGAGACGTTAGATGCTGCACAGGCCAAATTTGATGATATCCTCAATTCTCCTTCTATTGATGCTGCTTGTCAGAAGATCAAAAGTCTTGCAAAGGCAAAGGAACTTGATTCTTCATTGATATTGTTGATAAGCAGTGCTTGGGCAAAAGCAAAAGAATCTACAACGATGAAGAATGAGGTATGAATTTTATGATGCCCCTTGGTTTTGTACTGTCATTCCATCCTTTTCAAAGATAGGACACCATGTTACATACATTGGTTATGACTATGAAGTTACATGGGATGGAAATTTTAAGAGGTTTTCATGTCTTTCCCTATATAATACTGATACCTACCAGGATAGGCAAGCTAAAGTATGAATCTTTTATAGGGGTCTTGGGAAGGAAACAAACTGAATTGATTGTTCTGATTTATAAATCAGTCTTTATTATCTGCACACCTTCCTTCTTGTTCATCTAGCATGTTGACCTTAATTTTGACTGCTCAAGCTTAGAAGATATTATTAGACTGCATTATCATATGTCCTCAACAACCTTGCTTTGTACTGTGCAGGTGAAAGATATAATGTTCCGATTGTACAAGGCCACAAAGAGCAGCCTAAGGAGTATTACTCCAAAAGAAATAAAGCTACTCAAGCATTTGTTAAACATCATAGATCCTGAGGAGCGATTCTCTGCATTGGCAACGGCTTTCTCCCCTGGTGATGAACATGAAGCCAAAGACCCTAATGCTCTATACACGTGAGAGAATTTCCTTCTGGTTCTTTCTAAACTGTTATGTTTTTGTTGTGATAAATATGATACATTGCTTTAATTTTGATGTGGTTAATCAGCACCCCAAAGGAGCTGCACAAGTGGATTAAGATCATGCTTGATGCGTATCATCTGAACAAGGAAGAAACAGATTTGAGAGAAGCCAGGCAGATGGCTGACCCTATTGTGATTCAGAGGTTGTTTATCCTCAAAGATACTATTGAACAAGAATATATGCCAAAAGGTACAACTGAGAAGTCTGAGACGGAAGATGACTCTAAACAGTAGAATTTTAAGTTGCTTCTTATGAATATCCTTTCTTGCCAATATGTTTCCTGTTCCGTGCCTTTTTTGGATCAAGAGTATGAAGTGTTGGAGTAGAGAAAAGACTAAACATGATATAGATCAATGAAGTTACTAGCCTTTCAAAGTTTTGTAATACATTCCAATTGGATGGTAAGATATTTCATGTGATTTTCATTGCAAAGTTGAGGATTGTACTTCTAGGTGTAAATTATGAAGCATCCGCCTGAGGAAGTTGGATGATGATAAATCATTTTGAGTGGAGGTGGGCACATCAATGTATGAATTTGAACCACTCAAAACCGAAAAAATTGAATTGGTTCAGATTGGATCTGAAAAAAAAAAAAATCTAAACTTGTTTAGATTGAATTGTATTTCATATTTTGATTTCGAGAACCAGAAAGTAGATAGGTTAAAATGATTCAAACCACTGGTCAATTCAACTCACCATGGTTCAGGTTGGACTAAAATTGGAAATATTTTTATAATTGCAGACCATATATAACTTCAACCTGAACCACCTATTGTTTGAGTTGGACTAACTTGCTAATTCATCTAAAAAGATTTATCTAATTTAAAAAATAATATTAAATTAAAATTTTAATTCTTTAATTTATCAAGTATTGTGTAAAAATTTCAAAATTTGAAATTAATGGACAGAAATACTTTTAAAATATGAAAATTTGAAGTTTAATTATTTATGTATTAAGTGACATTTTTTTTTAACTTTTAATGGTAGAGTCTTAGTTTTCATGTACGATTTTTTTTTAAATATAAAACATTTTAAAAAACAGAGTTTTTATTTTATTTTTCTTAGTTTAAAAATAACTATTTTAAAATTTAGGGTATGATCTATTTATCCTACCAATCAATAGTAGGTTGAGTAAGACTAATGTTTCTAAGATTATATGTTAAGTGAATAATATATTTATAAGATGAGTCAAATGGTGTTATACACGAAGTAATTTACAAGATCATATAATTTTTTTTATTTTTTTAATATTTTTATTAACTTTGGAGTTCATAGACTTTACTATTTCTTAAAATTATTTTCATCATTCATAAACATACACTCAATTAATTTCATAAGTAATTTTCTATTTAGACTATGTTAATAATGAATATGATAGTTCAAAATAAATCATTATTTAGTTTGATAAATGGGAGAATAAAATAAAAGGAAAATATTTGAACTAAACTAATTAAAATGGAATGGGTTGAATTAAATAAAAAAAAAACATTAACTTGGTCATAATGTTTCTTTTGACTTCTAATTTTGAGTATCAACAAAAAAATAATAGAACAAATATTTTATAAAAAACAACAAAAACATAAGGACGAGGAGTTGAAATATATTTTAAAGGTCGTGTAAGCAATAATTTTCTATAATAAGCAATTTATTAATAATTTATTTTTAAATCTAAATTTGTGAAAAATATATTAGACACAATTTCAAACTTCTAACATATTATTTAAATAACTTGTTTTACTTAGTTTTAGTAGTTTTTTCTTCCTTTTCATGCTTGAATATATTTTTTGGAATTATAGTGACTCATGACTAACCTCGTATAAGGGTGGTGATATTTTCGTTCACTTTCCACTTCTATCTGACACCAATATGTATTATTATTATTTTATTCATATATAATATTTTATTAGTAAAAAACAGTGTTAAATAAGAGTCATTTGTAACATTAGTGTCAAACTAATATTTTCCCCTCGTATAATTATTATTTCCAATTACAACCACTTTTGACGAGTATTCTTTCGAATTACAATCATTCCTAACTAATATTTTTCAAGTATTCTTTCAACAAGTCACTTATAACTCAATGAATACTTTTTTTTTGTCAGTCACTCCTGACTAACAAAATAATTTGTAAAGTATCATCAAGAAACTAATGACTAGGCATATAAATGCCTTAGCAAACATAAATAAGGATGCATGACCATATTTTATGTTTTGTTATATTTAAGAACTTAATCAAAATCATGGATGTTTGACTTTTTTCCTAAGATATTCTTATAGTAATTTTGTCTTTAATAACCCTCCAAATTTCCTTAGAAACTTTTATTGAACATTAATAATATTATTATATGTGAGTGGGTATGGTTTGAACTAGTCTTAATTAATGGAGAATCTTTGTATTAACTGAATATGAATAAGGATAATATTCGTTTTGTTTTTAAGTTAACTACACAAACTCAGTAATGTACATATTTCTCCTATCCTCATGTTCATCCTCTTTTTAAATTACAAAAATAATCTTAATTTATCAAGTAATAAAAAAACTTACTTTCATTATTTTCTTAAATCTATTGTTTCATTTAATTAGAAGAATTTTTCTTTTACTATACACTTTTTTATTTTCTCAGTCTCTCTTAATTGTTCAACTCATTTCATATTTACCAAGTTCACTTAAATCATGACGGTATTTCTCTCTCATCACAATCACTATTATATAATTTTTTTATGATTTTTTTTTAAACAATGCATGAAATATAAAAAAAAAACATAAACCTCAATTTTATCCAATTCAATCTTTTATAGAATACACATTTGATTATTTTTTTCCTTTTAAATATTTTATTTGTTATTTATTTTTATCATGTATCAATTTTGAATTTTGAATAGTGTAAACTCTTAACTTTTATTAGGTAACTTAAAATATTTTATATTCGCTTCTGTTTTTGACTTTTAGTTTTATTTCATCAAAAGAACTTTTATTTCATTATACGATTTTTCATTCTCTATTAACTATTTAAGTTCAAATCTCCATGTAATTTTCCTCTTAACTTTTACAACAACAATAGGTATTATGATTCTCATAAAATTTTAATTTTGATTATATGTAACTATTTATTTTTTCTATAATTATAAAGTTTATACAATTATTATGTGATACTTTATTATAAGATTCATATATTATAATTCCTTTCTTAAATGTAACATTGAAGGAAAGAAAACATATATCAATATTTTTGTTGTTGTTATTTTTATCTTTTATAAAAATTTATTTTATTAATATTTAAATATTAAGAACTCAATTATCTAATATTGACAAAAATAAGACATAAGTATAAATTAACGTAAATATCTGTTTCTAGAATATAAACAGTAAAACCCATATCTACCTCACCCCTTGCATTCCTAATGAAGTATTGCACATAAGCAGTTCCAATCACTGATATATGACAGTGATTCTGGTTGTGGAACTTTACTTTCATGATCCATTATTTTTGGGAGTTGACGTGCAGAAACCATATTATAGTATGAAAGTCGTTTTCATTGGACATGCGTGAAGCATCAAGCTTCAACTTTGCCCTTTAACGTATTAGCGGGCCTTTTCTTTTTCTAATATATTTATTTATATCTATATATTATTGGTTCACGCCATGGTCGTTTTCGCAGTTGGCAAAGGGTACACGATATAGAATAGAAGAGAGGAACAAGGCCCTTGCATTTGTCTTTTCTTCCTTTTTTTTTTACATCAAAATCCAAAGTTCTTGTAACAATAAAGTAAAATAATGATATTTTTTAATTAAAATTAACTAATATATTTTTCCTTATTTACTATTTTAAGAAATGAAAATTATTGAAATTTTTGGTACAAGTCAGGATTATGGATAGAATACTCTGCTGTACTATTAATTAGATCAGACGTACAACATCACTGGGACTTGTTTCAGCTGCAGTACAAGTCAGAACATATACAAAACATAAGACACCAGTTGAATCATATAATACATGAGAAGTTCAGTCAAATACAGATCCTCCTTTTAAGGAATTTCCGTTTCTGCAGCTATAGCATCTCTGCCTCACAGTTTCTGTGAAACTGGTAATCCCCAGATGCCTTCTTTGTTCTCTTATTTTGGTGTTGATACAATGAACTTGTACATTGCTTGTATGTTGTGGATGGTCGTAATATGTTTGTTTTTGTTACATGAGATTAGTTGATATATTTAAAGGCTTCTTCCTTTTTTTTCTTGAAATTTTCTCGTTGACCAACCTGTAGATACCCTTCTTTTTATATTTGTTCTTGTAGACCATTTTTTAAATACCATTTTTTTCTTTGTCTTGTAAGATATCTTCTGGTAATTGTGGATAACAAAAAAAATGTTTGTGGAGCATGCTTTCTTGAGGATAAATTTTCCATTTTGACTGCAAATTTTGGGACAAAACTGTATAAAGGGCACTTTAACTTACACCGAAATGTTTGTGGAAGGTTGCTGTATTTCAGGTTAAATTGAGAGATGGATGCGAAACAAGAAATGGCATGGAATGAAGCTCAGAAGATTCCAATAAGCGTGGATCTTTTAGTTGTAGCAAAAAGGCAGCTTCAGTTCCTTGCAGCTGTTGACAGGAAGCGTCACCTCTATGATGGCCCTGCCCTTGAGAGGGCTATCTATAGGTGAACATTCCATCAAGTATTTCCTGCGGATAAAGTTTCGTGGTGCTTAAATAGTTTCAAAGAACAATTGATTGTTACTTTTACTATGAAGGGCATTAGGGATGGACCTTTAGAATCGTGTGTTATGGATTATAATTTGTTTTTGAAATCATGTATCATCTGTCAAATGACAGCTTTTCATTGTAGTTAATCAATCTCTTAATTTCTCCTGCTGATCTAATAACAATGAAAGTGTGTATTCAGGTACAATGCTTGTTGGCTTCCCTTGCTTGCCAAACATTCTGAGTCTCAGATTTTTGAAGGGCCTTTGGTAGTTCCTCTTGACTGTGAATGGGTCTGGCACTGTCACAGACTCAACCCGGTAGGCTTCAGACCAGGAAATATTAACATGCTGATTGTTAATAACAATCAGGAAATATTATTCCTGATTATTAACAATGCTGTTTGATTGGGTTGAGGTACTGGTAATAAAATTTGGTTGCAATTTATTACACAGGTAAGATACAAATCTGACTGTGAGGAGCTTTATGGAAGGGTACTTGACAACTTTGGTGTTGTCTCCACCGTTGAAGGAGTTTGTGGCAGGCAAACTGAAGAAATCTGGAATCAACTGTATCCTGATGAGCCCTACAATGCTGATTTGATTAATATTCTCCCAGGGGATATCTCTGAAAGGATTTCTAGGCTTGAAAAGTACACAAAGTATGATCTGATTTCAGCTGCTAAAAGGCAGAGTCCATTCTTTTACCAGGTAAAGGAAAGTTAGAGTTTCTTCAGAACCTTGATATTCTAACAGAATTACCTAGTCTTACCATGCCAGTTCTAGTCTGTCATCTGTCTCTGTCAAAGCCCTGATTTAAATGTTAGCATGGTTTAGGCTGTGTTCAACCTAACTCTTCTTCAATTTTATCAATTCGTGATTGAGTGTGTTTTGATTGCTTGCCAATACATGCATGTGGTTTCAAAATTACCTTGTTTTGAAAAATCTTAGGTTCAGACAATTTTATTGCAACATTCTTAATTGTCAGCATCTCCAAATAACATTAATATCATGTGGTGATATATTTCAGTTTAGTTTAATTACGAACAGTTTTGAGAAATTAATTTACCAATGCTCTTTCTTGGGCGTGGCTAATACAAAATATTGCATCATCTGAAGGGATCCAATATATGTTTTCTGTCATAGGTATCAAGACCCCACATGAAAAATGATCTCTTTATCAAGGAATCTGTGGCCAGATACAGAGGGTTTCTGTATCTTATCAAGAAAAACAAGGAAGAGGGTATAAAACGCTTTTGTGTTCCAACATATGATATTGACCTAATCTGGCACTCTCATCAGTTACAGCCAGTTTCTTATTGTAAAGACCTCAGTGAAGCACTTGGAAAAGTATTGGAACATGACGATACAGACTCAGACAGAACCAAAGGCAAGAAACTGGATGTTGGTTTTTCTGGAACCACCAGACAGTGGGAAGTCACATTTGGTACGAGATATTGGAAGGCTGGAGCAATGTATAGGGGTAATGCACCATCTCCTATAACAAATATCCCTCTTTCATCTAACATAACTTTCAAGAAGGTTGTTTCTTCGAATGAGTACCCACAAGAAATTTCACTACCAGATCGGAAAGTTATGGAGGTAATTTGAGATCTCCTTTTATGTGCCATATGTTACACGTTTTAAGCTCTAGTTTTGAATTACGTGTGTACGTGTATTGACAATTCCATGCAAAATTTATTGAGTCATGTACACGAATATGCAAGTATAACTCCATGCCACATATCATGAAAAGTTTGTATTACTAAGTCTTTGGATCAATTTTAGTGTATTACAATCAATTTTATTGTATTACTAACTCTGGCCGTAGTGTAGTCTTCTGCCTGTATATAGGCATAAATTGAATAACCATCGCTGAAACAGCTTTTGTTTATATGAGATAACATTTGCAATTTCCTCGTACATCGAACCAGGTTCTCTTGGAGTTCGTTGGGGTTAAAAACTTACCAGAGGGACAGGAAGGAGATATCTTTGTTTTATTTTCCAAATCACAGCCTGATGCATTCTTTGATGGTAAAAGAAGACTGACTATTTTATCACAATCTAGAGAGAAACAGGTTGCATCTTTCCAGTGTGAACCTACGGGAGAGCTGCTGTTTGAACTCGCATCCTATTCTTCTTCCAAATCATCTGTAAGAAAATCAACAAAGACAATCGCTTCAGCTTCTTTCTCTCTACAAGACTATCTTGACCCAGTTTCAAAACTCCATGTTGAGAAATGGTTTGAGTTGGTACCAAGTTCTGGTACTGTGAGCTCAAAGCCCATCTTATTACGGGTAGCCATCTCATTTTCTGTCCCAGTTCCTACCCCATATAAACTCAAAATGACTCTGTCTCCTCCATCTTCCGAAAACGAATGCCTCTTCAACCCTCCTGTTAGATCTCAATATGCTAATAGCTGGACACATGTCACTGATGAAAATGGAAACAGAATCATCAGCCTTCAAATGAGGTACATCAACCCACTCTATATTATGCCAGATAGCAATTGAAGCTCCTTGCTAAAATGTGTACTTCAGTTTACTATGGTCGTGTTAGGTGATTGATGCGTGCTAGTTACTGCTTCAAAAGTGATTTGCTTTGCTGCGTGTCTTGTGTCTTGAAAATATCAACTTGTTGTATTTGCATGTAATAATGTTACTACTAAGTGCTTGTGCTCATTAGAAATGAATTTTCTGCAAATTTTTCTCTAAATTTTTAAAATTCCATAAAATATTGGTAAGAAAGATGTAAAAAAATATGAAAATTTCTGACACTGTCTAGATGTAATTGTGTTTGTCATACATGTTTTGGATTCTAACAGTCTATCTTCTGTACATTATTCAGCATTACTGTCTCTTGTAATGAAGTATTGTCAATTAATTAAGGTAATAATGATCTTCACAATCACGAATTACGTTTTAGGGATTTGGAGGATGCAAAGAACATAGGAAACCCTAGAACGAAGGTTGTTGGCCTCATGAAGTCTGGCGAAACTCGCACTCTAGCCGAGTTTATTGAAAATGGGTGGTCTGTTTTGGAGAATCTGTGGTTGTTCCACCTTCCACACAAATGCACAAACGATGGCCATCTCTTTGAGCTTACCGGTGCCAAGACTGTATGTATTTATTCTGAAGTATTCCATTTTAAAATATGTTAATGTCCTGCCAAGAGCTCTCTTGGATCTTGAATCCTTGATTACTCATTTGATGTTTCACATATCCAGTAACCAGTACAATTTTCAGTAACATTATGAGACAAATCCAAAGTTATAATATTAAATTCATGGAACTTTTACAGTTGAAATTTTTTGCTGGGAGAAAGCTAGACTATGAAGTGGGACACCATGGAAAACGGAGAAATGAAATGGACTTCCTGACAGCTATTGAATTCTCCGTAGAAGAGCCTTATGGCAAAGCAGTGGCATTGCTTGACTTGAGATCTAAACATGTCACGGTACTTACTTTCTTGCTATTGTATATGTTACACATTTTCTATAGGGAGACATTTTTGTTTTGCATTACTTAATTTGTTTTCTGGTTTTCTGCTCCTGCTTGTTTTGTAAAGGCAAAGGAAGAGTGGATGGTGCTGCCCGCAATCATTTTGGCTTTCATTGCTGCCAATGTAATGAAGAAGGAAGAATATGAAGGCGTCATTGCTAACAGTAAAGATTTGAAGGTGAATGGTGTATATGAGGAAAATGAAAGGCCAGTCTTGAACGGAATGGGGCTGAGTGCTAATGTGTGTAGGGATGATGATGGTATATCAAAGAAGTTTGGACTCTCCAGTGGAGGCTGTGGCAGTGGCTGCGGGAGTGGCTGTGGGAATGCAGTGGAAAGTGGTGGATGCGGGGGCTGTGGTGCTGGTTGTGGCGGAGGCAATGGTGTCATGATTAAGAGTGGTGCTGGTTGTGGTGGAGGCTGTGGTGGAGGCTGTGGCGGAGGCTGTGGAACTATGATTAAGAGTGGTGGCTGCGGCGGTTGTGGTGCTGGTTGTGGTGTAGAAAGTGGAAATATAATTAAGAGTGGTGGTTGCGGCGGTTGTGGTGGTGGTTGTGGTGGAGGCTGTGGAAATATGATTAAGAGTGGTGGCTGTGGCGGTTGCGGCGGCGGTTGTGGCGGAGGCTGTGGAAATATGATTGAGAGTGGTGGCTGTGGCAGTTGTGGTGCTAGTGGTTGTGGTGGAGGCTGTGGAAATATGATTAAGAGTGGTGGCTATGGCGGATGTGGTGGTGGTTGTGGCGGTTTAGAAGCAGTTACTGCATGAAGCATGCACCATTATGCATGTTATCATTGTATATGTGAAGGTGTGTCTATGACCTCATCTTTGCTTCTCTTCCATCAATGTCATTCTTGGACAGAAAAGGTAGAAATATAAGCAGGGGAAGGATTGCATGTGTAATAAATAATCAACTAAACATAATAATCACTCTCAACTACCTCTGAGTGTGTTCTTATGGTACTATGTTTGTGCATGCTCCTACATGTAAGGATATAAAATATTATGATGTGTTAAATAAATTTTACTCAGTGACAAAGTTTTCTTCCTTCATCATGTTATGGATTTTGGTAGCCAAATTTGAAAGATTAAACTGAGTTGTGAATAAATTGCTTCTATTGAATTATTCAACATGCATCATTTAACTTGCTACTTAGAGCACCTAAACATGATTCATGACAAAACATTATCCTTCTCCATGTGCTATTTTAGTTAACATCTTGCGTGTGAATTTTATAAATACTCTGGTAATATATATTCTAGTACTATTTTCTTGAATTAGATTTATGTAACATAATTAATGTCTTAATTTGTGAATTGTAGAACCAATTTCTTTTATTGAATTTATATATAATATTAAAGTTTTTCAGCTAAACAGTAAATAGAAAGAGAAAATATTTCTTACATTAGTTATAGAGAATATATTAGCTCAAATCAAATCTAAGGACCTTTTACATCAGTTTGAGAATTTATATAGTCTATTAATAAATTATATTGGTTAGTGAAGTATAGGAGCCACGAAATATGTTATATATTGCATTGGTTAATATCTCTATTTTCAAAGAAAATAATATTATGGATTGATAAATTTCTATTCCATAAAAAAATACTGCACAAATTTTTAGAGTTTTTTAACATATAGATAGGTGAAATAAAAAATATTTAAAAAATAAATAATAAAAATAAATGATAAAATTTCAAAAAAAAAATAAATTCCAAATAATTTTAAACCATTTCACTCTTCATCATTAATAACATAAATTTGTGTTTAATCTCAATAACCATATTAATTTTATATTTATTGATTTTATTCTTTAAATAAGAGGATAAATTCAGTAGATTCATCTCTAGTTTAGAATAATTTTCATTCAGACCAACTTCTCTTCAACGAACTATTCTCAACCTAAATTAGATTCTTAATTCACACATCTGCGAAATTTCCTGTGATGCTGTAGAAAAAGTGTTAAAATATTTGGATAACACGTAACTAAAAAAAAAAAGTTGAAACTGAATCCTCTCGAGTCAAGGTCGTCCAAAAATCTCCGTCGCTAATTTATTGTTTTCGATAAAAATGAACTAGCCACAGCATAATTACAATTTTTATAATTATAGATTTGTATTTTTAATAAACATTTAAATACAATTATTTTAAGAATGATTCCCCGTGAATTAGAGGAGTTTAACCGGAGATTTATATACTATTTACAATTAAGAGGTTTCTCAACAAAACGGTACAGTTCATTCCGTAAATTATTGAAATAGAAAAAAAATTATTACATCATTAAAGTATAAAAAAGAAATAAATGAAATCATGTTAGACTTTCTGTTAGACTTTTATTGGTAAAATCGTTACCAACGGACTTGTATCTTGATATTTTGATTAGAGAAATCTAAGTTACTTATTTTATATATTAAAAACTTTATCTCAGAAGTTACTTATTTTATATCCTAAAAACTTTATCTACGATAATAATTTTAGTAATAAAACTTATCGGTTACTAAAATCGTATAATGTATTAGGACTTTTTTTTCTTATGTGAAATTATTCCTCCTCTGTCCACTTATTCAAATAAGTAATAAAAAAATTATGTGTATTAATTGTTTTAAGAAAACTTGTACTTTTGGACCGGGGTATATATCCTGCAGATTTGGTAGAGCAAGTGTCTTCTATAGAAAGTAGCAGCTCTAAAAAGATTAGTTTATTGCAGAAAAGTATAGGGTCACACTCAGCTTTGGATAATGTCACATTGGCGGTGTGCCAAGTTAGTAATTTCCACATCCCAAATTCAAAATGATTAGACCTAAGACAAATATAATTGGGGAACCGAGGGACCAACCACATTGAATGCAGAACAAGTGTTTCCAATTTTCACATTACACATGAAATCACGGAGGCTAAACCACAAACACCAAGAACAACAGTCACAAAGTTCCAAAAAAAATTATGCTAATCAAGCACATGACAGACATATAAAGTAAAAATATACACTAGTACAGACACTATTCTAACCATGTATATTTGAAGCTTCTTTATTTTATTTTTGCACTTGCAGTAATCAACTTTGATGCTATCAGCTGATAAATATGATGGAGGGGTCACAGCAGCACTCGTCTATGAGGCAGCAACAACACAGAGCTGCAAGACTGAGCCAGCAACAAAGAGGAATTGCGTCAATTACACAAAGTTGACAAAAAAAAAAGAGTTTTTTATTTTTTATTTTTATTTTTTATTTTTGTATTCCTCATGATAATGAAAAGACGAGAAAGAAAAAAGAAAGGGAAAGAATAGAAGTAATAAAGGGAACTAACCATCCTTCAAGGAATCCAGTTTGTCTTCTGGGTGGTGGAGCAGCATAATATTGCGGTGGAGCCATCACTGGAGGACCTTGATAGTACCCTGCCAACAAAAGTAAAAGATAAAATAAAATTGATGAATAAAGAAAGAACACAACCAAATCTGGAGAAAAGAAAAAATGATATTTCGATGTAACTAAGAATGAAGTTAAATGGTTTGTTTGATCCAGTGGTTTACCTTGTCCTTGAGCAGGGTAGGGATATGCATACTTGGGGTCACTCATTTGTGGCAAAAAGTAGAGAGCTTTGCGACTCTAATCTAAGATGTGATATGAGTTAGTGTTCTACGGCAAAATCGAAACACAAGCAGAGCAGAAGAGGAAAGTTGCTGAGTTATGTTTGTTTCTTCTCGAGCAAAATATACTCTCTAACCCTTTCTTTGGGTCGCTACTTAGCATTTTATTTCTGATCTTACCTTCCCCTGATACCTTTAGAAATATATTATTATTATTTTTTAAAAACATTATTTTGTAATTTTTGTTCACCTTCACCCATAGGAAAACCTATTTTTCTATTGAAAAGGATGTTCAAAAGAACAAACAACGTTTTACCCGACTGCTATCACTAATCTAAGATCTCCCAGATCCTACCGGTTCGAAACTCATATAGTATTAGACTTACACCAACAATTTTATTTTAATAGCTTTACACTATAAAACTAAAACCCCATATTTCGGAAACAGAGATTACTTTATATTTCACATATTTTAACTTAACAAAATTTGTAAAACTAAGTTAATTAGTATTTTAAAAATTATTGGAGAATAAAAATTACGGTGTAATAAAAAAAATACGCATATTTTTTATTAGTTAGTAATATAAAACAAATCTTTATTAAAAATAAATTCTTAATATGTTTAATGAGACTTTGTAGACAATAGTTAAGAATGAAAAAATATATATAATTTTTTGTTTAGAGTATATTAAGAATTACAAGGAGGACTCTATTAAATTTTTAATAAAAAATAATTTTTGGACCAATGCTCTAAATTCATTAGTGAAGACTTTTTTTTTTTAGTATGTAAGAGAATATATAGAGATAATATTATTGGAGTTGGTGAATAAATAATGAGTTAATAATTATTTTTCATCTGGTTTATGTCTTGAGGATTAGGTATTGACGAATGTTGTAGGCTTGAGATGTGTTTTCCCGTTGATTCTAGAAGATTTCGTTGATTTTCCATATAAATGAGATATGGCTCACTATCTTCACCACCACTTTATGCTGGGAGTAATTTTTATTTTTGAAAGACAATACTTTTTATCTTAAACCAGAAATTATTGTAAAATCAATATGACATTATTTCTTAATTATATCATTTCTTCTTTACCAGATAAAATAAAAATCTCCTACTTCTGCAGTTAAGAAAATAACACTCGAATTAAATGGTGTGGGCAATAGTATTTTAACTTCGTTGATTAGCTGAAAATAAATAATATAATGAACATATTGATTATATTCTTTAATTTTGTTTAATCCTCTTGAATAAACAGAACAAAACAAACAGAGAGAATACAATTTTTAAGATTCAAAATTTTTAATAATAGGGTGTTACTCCCCAGAAAGAACCTTATCCTGCAGCCTGAGGAGTGACGCACGTTGCTGCTAGTTGTTTAGGTATTATTATGTGATTTTGCATTTTGTCAAAAGCTTATCTCTTCATGACTCTTCCTTTTGGCCACAATGCAATGACATACATTGATTGATTGCAAATTTCAATTTCCTTTCAAAATAGGAATCCATGCATTTTCATTTCCTTTCAAACTAGAGAATATATATAGAAAATCTTCAACAAAAAAGAATATTTGTTGTTAAAATCTTCAGAGTGTGTTAAGTGAAATCTTCAAAGGGATAAGGTAGATGGAGTGTAAATGTAGGATAAGGTAGATGGAGTGTAAATAGACATCTCAAGGTATATAAATGATTCTTAAAAGGCTTCTTCATGAGTAAGAATTGAGAGACAAAGAAAACAAATAGGGAGTATGGTAATGCCACTTAAAAATCAAAACCAAAACAACACCAATATAGATTCTTCTTCGAGGATAAAGAGATCTTCAATAGAGAAGATCAGTTAAAACCAACTAGTAATGATTAATGTCCTTATTATCATAGCAAGATTAGTTTTCAAGAACTAAGTTAATATGTCCTATAATTTCAAAAAATTAGTCATCAATAACTCTTTTTTCTAGATTAAAGATATCCCAAAATTAAATATATATCATCAAAATAAGTTTTAGGCTTAAATACCCTTTCATGGCACAAGTATATCCATTTTTATTTTCAATCTTTGTGTTTATGATCATATATTCAAACCTTTTTTTTTTTTCATAAACACTAAAGTGATTGCTTTTATTGTCGTCAAACATTTCTATATCATATTACCACGTGTCAACGCCTTATAGAGCCACATTACATTACAAGAATTAATAAGACAAAACTCATACATTTTTAACAGGAAAAAAAAAAAATATATATATATATATATATATATATATATATATATATCTAAATTTGATTTTTTTTTTTTTTTATAAACAAATTTATAAAAATAAAAATTTTATTTCAACTCTCTTATTTTTTATTGTGAGAAACTTTTGACATAGAAAAGCATAAATGACGTCGAAGCTTTAGCCAATATTTAATTCCAGTTTAATATATTTTCACACTTATATTCCGATTTAACATACATAATCTGATGTGACATGATGTTAACAAGTATTTTTGTAAAGAAAATTAAGAATAATTACTAGAAATTCCTATATAAAAAATCAACCGTGCGGAAAGGAGAACTAACAGAGAATAAAATAAGATACTAACTTGCTAAATATACTCTAAACTAAAACATGGTATATATTATATAATCTAAAACAATGCATATTTCATTATTGTTATTTTTCAGTCAGTAATTTTGGTGAATATATATTAACTAAAGTTTTTCACTTGTAAATTTTGCTGGTTGGAAAGAATATGTGAGAAAAATACATAAAGGCAAATGAAAAGGAGAGTTGAATTTTCAATTGGTGAGATGGAGTTTTTGAAGTCGTTTGATGATGGCTGACAGCTATGAAAAGTTCCGAATAACATCACGATGAGATAGGTATTGGCCTATTGGAGTGGTTGGTAATTATTTAGTTATATTTTAAATGTTTTTAATTTAGATTAAGAATGCATAGAAGTTAATAAAAACCTTAAAAGTTATATTGAACAAAAGACACTCAAATATTTTTTTAACTAAAAATTATTCTGAGTCACTGCCATGACAATGTCCCAGTTCAGCACCTTTATCAAAATGTGAGTTTCTTCGGCAGAATTTAGGGGATTTATTTATTATTAAACTAATGATCTAGGATTCTCCATTGACAATCTCTTACTCTGAATTACCCTTTTTTAAATAATATAGTTGTTTGTCCAGAGTGGTTCAATGTGAAGTACTATATGAATATTTAAGCAGCAATGACTTTAGATATTCACATATATATGATTCCTTTTTAGACTTTGGGAATTGCTTACTTTGTAAACAAGTAATTACCAGCCACAATTTTCAATTAAGTTGACAAATAAATAAAAATGAGATGAGGGCTCCTGTATTTAATTTAATATGACGGTAATTGTCATTGTTAAGCAAGGCTCCAATCACTTCTTCTCAGGGTTTTATATACTTAATGAGACATTATTAACAATAAATATAAGTTATACATGACTGATGAAAGGATTAATAATTTTTTATTTTTAAAATATTTTTCCCCTCTATAAAATTTAAAATTACTATTTTAGTTTCTATAAAATTTGTGAATTTTAATTTTAGTTTGTATAAAATATTTTTTTTTTATTTTTTATCTCTCAAAAAAATCAAATAACTATTTTTAGTTTATAATATTAAATTTATGCTAAACAAATATAGTCTATCTTATTAATCATAGAAATTGAATAAAAGTGTTACAAATTGACATTATCTCACAATACTAGCATGTCTCAATTGAAATATTTATTTGATATTTGGTTAACCACATAAATAGTTAATAAATCATTTAAAACTGGATAAAATAAAATAAAAATGGTCAATGTTAAAGGATAAAAAGTAAACAATTTTTTTTAGAAACCAAAAGAATAACTTATTTATTGTACAGAGAGTAAAAACATGGTTAAGTCATAATTAAAATTAAAAGTTAATTATAAAGAACATGATCATTTGAAAAACATGTTTTAATCTTAAATATTAAATGATCAATTTTTTTTATAACTTTTGAGTAACTATTTAAAAATTCAACAAGTGTTTCATGAAGAGATTTGAAAGGATTGAAGCACCTAGTATGAAAATATGGTTGAGCTTAGAATCCTATTCCGCAATAATAAATAAATGCGAATAAATTCTCCACCAAGTTGCTTTTATTATATAATTGGATGTAAATATGAGGGAAAGAAACTATATACATGTCATCTTTATTCCTCAAAAGCATGGGAAACTATAAGCCTAGCCTCAGGATACAAACTGAAAACTGTTCCGATTAAAAGGTGCCATAGTTGATTCTTCATCACTTTTCACCATTAAGTCATTTATAAATTCCATTATATAACTGGGACCAGTGACCAACGATCATGACCTAAGAATATAACCTTCTCTGTTCACGTTTTAACCCCCAAAAAAAGCTTAATCTGAATAGGACTTGGATTCTTGACCAACATAATCTGAATTTTATTTAAATTTCCCAATAAGTTACACATTTAGAATTTTACAAGCGATCAATAAATTTGAATTGAAACAATGTGCTCCACATCCCCTACACTCAAAGTGTGGGGGCCAATTGGCAAAAGCCTTTTTCCTTGCTCATCTGCAAAGCTCAAGTGTTCACAAGGATGCACCAAAATGCTTGTGTCTGTAGATTTGTTAGAAATAGTGTGCAGACTGCTGAACCCAACCAATTGGGTTTCTGGAGAACCATCTACAACTTTCGGCCCTTTAGCGAACAACATTACAACATGACTTCCATCCAAATCACCAAGGTTCGTCACAGAAATATGCACTGAGAAACTCAATGAGTTGCAATTTTGCAACTCATTGACTGGAACATAATCAGCTCCATAAACCTCTTTCCCTGCCTGATATAATAATCTTTTTCTAGAACCATCTTTGATTATTCTTGACAAACTAATTTCACTTGGAGCTGATAAGAAATTGTACGAGAAAAGGCTGTAACTTAAACCATGCCCAAATCCATACACTCTACTTCCAGTATAAAACCGGTAGGTCCTTCCTGGATAACCACGTGAAGGATCAGCTCGCATGTTCATGTCAGTCATGGGAACATTGGTAAATGCCTCGGGGTACCAAGTCATTGGCAGTCTTCCAACTGCATCAAAAACGGACTTGGATATTTAAAACTCTTCTCGAGTCTTGAAAAACCAAATTTTTAGTATTGCATACACTACTTCATAAGTAACCACAATAAACAGATATACTTTAAAAATAAAGCTACTAAAGCACCTAATTGTAACCTTTTATGCAGGGTTTTACCACGTGATCAACATTCAGGATTTTGATCTGGTATTTTACATGACCTGATATCAAGTTCTAGTAAATTGTCTTGTGCCTATCCTAATTCAATAATAACGTAGAATTATGCCTTAACCAGGTAAAATAAACCCTAATTTTCCATTTACAATCCCTGCTGCTGACAACCCAGGTTGTCAAAATGAAGTTTTGAGCACTGGAACAGAAGGGAGGCAAAGACGCAAACAGTAAGATTCAACTAAAAAGTGAAATTCTATTTAAATATAAATATCCATGCACAGTCCCTAATTATAAGACTCTTTCAATTAGTTCACACCTTTTAAGAAAAATAATTATACTAGTTCAAACCTCAATAATGTTCTTATTCATCCGATCACATTTAATTAAGAATAACTTAAGAAAAAGTTCACTTAACAGCAGTTAGCTTAAATTAGCAACTATGACTCTGGAGTGCAACGAGCCTCATCTAATTTCAAATGTCCAAAATTGATAAAGACACCCTTATCTAACAGCATTTGCAATTATAACTTATAAGTATACATACCTGGATTAAACTCTCCAAAGATTATTTCAGCTAGGGCTTTTCCGCCAGCTTCACCAGGGTACCCAACCCAAAGAATACTTGCTATTTTTTCATTTTCTTCAGCAAAAGAGACATCAAGAGGTCCTCCACCAATAAGAACTAGAATGACGGGATTTTTACTAGCATCAGCTACAGAAGATACAAGGTCCATCTGTTTACCAGGCAAGAGAAGACTAACTCGATCGTGATCCTCTGTCTCTTGTGTTGCATCAAGCCCGACAACTATAACAACGAAATCAGCTTGTTTTGTAGTGTCAACAGCCTCACCAAAACCATCATCAGACTCACACGATACATCATGGCAACCAAAAGCAAATGATATCCTCTCTGCATACTCTCTAAGTCCTTCGTATAAGCTTGTTAAGGAGCAAGGAATTCCTACATTATTAGGTGCAAAATCATGCAGTTCAGTATCAGGGACATGAGGGGTCTTCTAAAAGATAAAGAAACATTTGAAGTAATGATGGACTAAAAATTGTAAAACAGACAAGTAGTAAATTGCCAAAACAACAATTATTTCAGAATAGAGAAAGTATTTAGCCTTTTAGCAGGCATGGATGTCCCTGTGTACATAAAGCAGTGGTATTGGAGAGTAGGGTTTTGTAAAAGGGATAGCCTGACCACAGTTAACTACTGCAAGCAAAATTAAATGAAACAAACAAATGAAGATGGAAAAATTACAACATTCCAATATGAATAATACCTGAGTAGCCACCACCTAATTTGGTTGTAGTTGCCATTGGACCAATGACAGCCAAGGAGGCACCAATATCCCTATTCAAGGGAAGAAACTTCCTGTCATTCTTCAGCAGTACAATTCCCTGCCTTGCAGCTTCAAGCGCCAGTGTTTTGTGTTCTGGGGTACATACATCCTTTGATCCCAATTTGCCAAACCGGCCTCTTATAGGGTCTCCATCAAACAGTCCAAGGCGCAGTTGAACAGAGAAAAGGTTAAGTAGAGCTCTATCTATATCTTCCTCTTTAACCTTACCTTGTTCAATAGCAGATTTAGTATGTCTAAGCATAAACGTTCCACAATCAATATCCAAACCTGATGAATTGAGAAAGTGTCAGAAACTATCCAGTTCATACAATGTTGCTGCAACAAATTCAATGAAAGATGCATTTAAACAGACAAACGAAAACACCTGCTTTGAGAACATCAGCTACAGCATCCTCACTGGATTTGGTGTATTTCTGATACTCATAAACCGTGGCCACAGCATCACAGTCTGAGGTGATGTACCTATAATCAAAAGCCAAAACCACCAATCCTAATAATCAACAAAAGATTCTTTTCTTTTTTGTTTTTCATTATAATTTTTCACAATGATACAAATTACAAAGACCCAAAAAACTTACCCTTTGAACCCCCACTTGTCTCTGGCCAGTCCCAGGAGTTCCTCACTAGCACAAGCAGGAACACCATTCACCGCATTGTAGGAACACATCAAGCAGCTTGCTTTCCCTTGCTGGATACAACTACGAAACGGTGGCTGATATGTGTCTTCCAAATCCTGTTGTGATACCTACAATCACAGAACCAATTGATGCCGGCTAACCAACACATTACAAATAACAACAAAAGCCTTACAAAAAGAACAATTCTATGCATTGTTAATGTAAATATTTTTACATTATCAAATAACCAGATATAACTCTAACTTCTAAGAATGACTTTTTAAGTAATTATTATAAAAATCAATGAATTTAGGAAGCCCTTAGATGATGGTCTAAAGCTCTACAATTTCTGGTCCATTCAAGTGTGTATTCTCTTGCTTCCGGGCATGACTGAGGGTCAGTACCTAACTCCATGGACTGTTACTCCATCGTGGCAGTATCCCAGTATGATTGTCTTATCCCCTTAACGATATTTAACCTGGTTGCCCAAGAACTAAACAGTACAAGAATCAGTTCGTCACAAAAGGCTAGCACAAATCTTGGAGGGTACATACCCTTAAGTCTCGAGCCGTAGAGGATAATGATGCTAAGGTATGTCTGATCTGTAGGTAAGTTAGTAGCTCAAGAGGGTACATTATCAATGGTCATTTGTGATTGTATGACTAAGAGTGCATTTTAATCAAATTCCAATGCTAAACACTCCAAGAGTATCTTCCTACTAATTCTCAAGATATTTGTTCTAGATCAAGGTAGTGACTTTACGTCAATAAGTTTAAGTGTCACCTTGTTCATAGCGAAAAGTTTATTTTATAAGCCTTAGTTGTTTTATTATCTTCTGAATCTTAAGTAATATTATCTAATTTTTAAAATTCGTATTTTCCAACTGAATTCAAGTACAACAAGCATGTATCCCTTTATTTTTCCTAAAATTCTGAGTAATTTTATTGAATATCTCTCTTGATGATTGGTAAGTCCTATAACCAACTCTTTAAATAAGTTACATTCCTTTTCAAATAGGCTAACTAATGGTACACAGTCCTATGGACGATCGGTCTATTTTGAATATCCACTGACCCAAACTCGCTCATAAGTCATCGACCGAGTTATGAAGGTACACAGTCGCAGCCTTAAGTCGAGTAGCTCCAGCCTTAAGTCAAGTAGGCAAAAAGATTTATCCATTTGAAAAACTTAAGTCGTTTTATATGCATTGTTCCTAATGATCCGAAATAATCTTAAACAATCTTCAACAACTTTAAACAATATTAGTTAGGTTGTGTAATGTTGATCATAATGAGCTTTTAATAATCCAGTTGAATTGATGGCAAGATTGATCATATAATCAGTGTTTTATTAATATGACCGAGCTAGTGGGCAAGGTTGATCGTAGTCAGTGTTCTATTCATCAAGCTGAGTCAGTGGGCGAAACTGATCAGTTCTATTAATCAAGCTGAGTCAGTGGGCGAAACTGATCATAGCCTGTGTTTTAATTTGGTCAAGCCTGGTAGACGAGGCTAATCGCAGTAGCATTTTATTAATCTAGTCAAACCAGTCGACGAGGCTAATCATAAATAGTGTTTTATCAATCAATTCGACCAGGTAGACGAGTTTTATCAATTTGGTTGATTTGGTTGAGTCAATGGATGAAACTTTTCAACAATCTTGAAACATAGAAATGTATTGAATTGGGTGACCTCGTTACAAATCCTTGAAAAAATATGTACAAAGAGAGAAGAGTATGGGTATGTATTTTTAAATCATTTAAAACTAAAACAAAATAAAATTATGAGAGATCAAACATTGATTAGTCATAAAATCATTTCATAATTTATAAGTGAGTTATAAGTCAATTTTATAAGATTAAATTAGATTTAGAATCGACTTCTTTTAAAATAGTATCATAACCTATTTTAACCAGATTTGATGAGCCTATTATGCTACTTGTTATGAGACCACTATCAACACGCAACCTAAATATACCTAAATACTTTTTTAGTCTCAAGCATCACTTAAACAATCTCAATCCTGAAGCATCAGTTAAACAATCTCAATCCTGAGAGAGTATGTTGAAGATCCCTATTAACTAAACATAATGTCATTTCATTGAGTTTGTAATTCAAGCGTTCCAACATAAGGTCATTTCATTGATTATAAGTGATTACAAGCCGGTTTATAATTCAAGCGTCCCGGACCAGAGGTAGTCCTAGTTAGTTGTATATTGTAAATCTTGACTAATAATATTTAATTTTCAAAGCTTATATTTTTTCAACCTACAAGAAAAATATCCTTTTATTTCTAGATAGTTTTATTGAATATTAATGATTAGTAGGCTGTGTAACTCATTCTTTGAATATATTTGTTTTTGTTAGGAGCTCATCCTGTAATTCTTTATCCGTTTAGGAAACTTTGCTTTGACAACGACAGACATCTGGCATACAAATATATGTCGACAGTTGACGTGGTGTATAATTGTACATATTGATAAGGATAAAATTATAATTATACATGTGGACAAGAATAAAACGAGACTTTTCTTGTAAATATTTGTATAAGGAAGATTTCGTGTGACAGTGGTTACGGTAGTGAGCAACGGCGAGAGACCATTGACAGTGGCAAGTGGTTACGGTAGTGAGCAACGGCGAGAGACCATTGACAGTGGCAAGCGACGGTGGCGAGCTACTATGAGAATCAACAGTGACGCGAGACGGTGATTGCGATTTGTGCAAAATTTTTGACAAAATTTTAGGGTTTTGACAATGAAAAACGAGATAGTGAGAGATATAAATTGTTTCATTGAGTTTGTAATAGTGTTTCGTAATAGCATGGTAGACACAAATCCTACCGTTTTGGAGCAAAAGGTTGGTTTTTGCACTTTTTACCCATAAGTCCTGCAGTTTTGGAGCAAAATGCGACAGCAGCAACAATGATAATAGTGACGAGATTCTGCTTCTCAACTCTTAATGACAGCAACAGTGATAACAGTCACGAGATTCTAACTCTAGTTCTCAACTCTTAATGGAATACGATGAATTCTAAATAAAACCCCAAAGATAATGAAATTCTAAAATGACTCTAACAGTGCCACGGGTACGAACGTGAAAGTATAACTACTCGAAGGAATATTATTAATTTCTCTCTAAAGTAAAAAGTAATTAATCACCAAAAAATATGATCAGCAAAAGAAGAAGAGAAAAGATAAGAGAACTCACCACAGCATTGAAGTTATACCTCGCGAATTGCTTCCACATGTCCAAATCATAAGCAGTGAAATGTTTGCAACACGCAGACACCATAAGTGCATCATCATCATCCTCATCACCAACAGCATCTTGGATTCCGCGAAGCCCCTGAAGGCCTGTGACGTACTCAACAGAATAGGCCGAAGTGAGCATGGGGTCTTCCCCGGGAGTCTCCTGACCGCGGCCCCACCTGGGGTCTCTGAAGAGGTTGATGTTGGGGGCCCAGAAGGTGAGGCCGGCCTGGCCCACGTTGAACATGGCGCGGGCCTCGCGGGCGATGGCGGCGGCGGTGAGGAACCATAGGGAGCGGTTGAAGGAGGCGGCTGAGACGATGACTTGGGGGAAGTCCGTGGCGGAGGGGATGGTGCCGTTGAAGGAGACTCCAGGGCCGTTGCCGGCGAGGCCGTGGAGGGACTCGGACCACCACTGGTAGGCGGGGATGCCGAGGCGGGGAATGGAAGAGGCGTTGTCGGAGAGAAGTTGGATCTTCTCCGGGAGAGTGAGGAGAGAAACGAGGGAGCGCGCTCGAGTAAGAGTGGGAAGGGAAGTGTCGCAGAAAAGGTAAGAGCGATGTGGGACTTTGCAAGCATAGTCGCTGCTTCTTGTGGTTGCTATTTCAGAGACAATGAAGAAGATCACCATGGAACTCCATGCCCATTCCTTCCTCATCTCACTCTTTCTTTCTTCGATACATAAAGTTAAAGATTTCACAAGTTTTTCTGCTCCTTCGCTTCTTCCTCCACTTCAACTTCCAACAACTTCATCTCAAATACAGAGATCATTGCTTAAAAATCTTTTTTTTTTTTTTCTAATCCTGATTTCCTATCCACGTCATCCTATTTTTAGGGGACGAGTGATAAATAATGATAAATCAATTTAATTTATTCCAAAGTTATTTGTAATTGGTAATTCAATAAGAGGCTCATATGAAATTGTCTTGATTTAATTCTTAGCATCTTCGTGTTTAGTATAACTTTGTTGTGTAGAACACAAACTTCTCAACTCTCTTGCTCTAATTGTTCATGTCCTCATTTTAGCGACTGAAATGGGATATAAGTTATCTTTCAAACCTTTTCAATTGTCCATTCAACTTTCTATTTAAAACAAATGAAAGAATCCTTAATTTTCATAAAACTTAACTTCCACAAAATGTCATCTAAGAGTGAGAAAATCCTCTTAATAACTTAAGTGATTATTTGGACTTTTGTCAATTAATAGAAGCACTAACGTGCTAACAATTTATTTTTTTTTATAAACTTAAATGCAGAAAAGAAATTGATCAAATATCAATCATGTGAAATTACAACTTTTTTTACCATTAGATAATTCACTGTAGAATAATTATGTTGAACAGGTAATAATTGTTTTTCAATATAAGTGTTTTTTAAATTTTATTTAAAAATAACACTTTTAAGAGTTGTTCCTTAAAGTTTTTTTTAAAGGGAGAGTTGCTCTGAACTTTTTTTCTTATTTGATCTATTATTTTCACCTTTATTTATAAATTAAACTTCAGAATTTTTTAATTAAGAGTCTATTAATAGTTAAGAATAAACTTGTATTATAATAAAATTCTTAAGCACGAATTAAAATATATTTTATATTAAAATATTTATTTATTATAAACTTTAGCTACATAAAATACACATTTATCATTTGCGCGTGTTGAAAATAGTATTTATTATGAAATCAATCATGTATAAGATAGTGTATTCTAATTAAAGTTTTCAAATAATTATTACAAAAGTTAATATTTTTATATGACAACAGACATAATTAAAAAAAGTTGGAATTCAAATTTTTAGGAATATTTATTATGAATATAAACATTGTTTACTATTTATAGTTTTTTACATCTATTTTTTATTTATAACACTTGAATTTGAGACTCTGTTTTTAAAAATTAAATTCACTGTCACTTAGATTAACAAGATAAGGTGGATTGACATGTTTTTCTTAAAATAATGACACGCCTCAAGTTTTAACAATAATATATAAATACTTTTACTTCAACCAATTTTTTCGGTACGAGTGAGACATTTTCATTCTGAAAAAAACGAGACAAGAATAAAGTTTTTATTTCGTGATACCAAAAAAAGTTATAAATTATAACAAAAAAGAGTCAAACACTCCATTCAGATAGTTTTGGCAGCACTGGTTGTTAAATTCTTTACTCTTCTTTATCGGTACAAAAATATACTATGAGTTGGGCTTAATGCACTAATTGGGCTTAAACTTAACTTGGAGGCCCAACTAAAGATTTGGTGGTCTGCCCAGACAAGCACCATCCATGATAGTGGTGTGAACATACCCAATGGAAAATCTGCTTCGACAAAAACAAGTAAACTTTGTCTTAATCTATGTTTTATGTTTGTCTCAAATCGTAAGCGACATGTTGAACATATATGAATATGGTATCAAATGAAAAAACAAAACCTCTCTATAAATAGAAACAACCCCATTATTCTAGTTTTCTGTACCCAAATTAACTAATGCCAATTCAGTGAGGAAAATTTACGAATAAAGTTTGATTTGGATGCCCCTGTCTCATTTGGATGATTACACCAAGGTTCTTCAGCTTTTGTCCTGGAATCTTTCAATTTCATATTGTTTATAGCTTGACGCATCAATAGTCAGAAGAAACAAAGTATGTGTCAAACAATGTATTATTCTGTGTGTGTTAACTGGTTCTTCAAGACACCAAAATAACAAAATAGAATGAGTCCAAGACAACTCGGATTAACCAAGACAAGAAAGTCTAGATCACGCTTTTCATTATTTGTCGTGTTATAACATGGTTGAACAATTTGTTCTATATCTTAAAAGTGGAATTGGTGATCAAAGTATAAATCTAATGTGGGTGGGTATGAATTTTATACAAACTTCATTATCTAGTATTTGATGCTGCAAGCCTGCAATCAATTGAAACTGAAAAAACAAAAAATGAAAATGTTTGCTAGATTCCACCACCTCGTGTATGAATGTGTGGCTGTAAGCTGCACATATAATTTATGAACGAATAATTTGCCTATGGAAATTCAGTCTAAGGCCACTCTTGAGAATAGAGAGATGAACAAATTGAATTCATCATCTCATCCGTAAAACAAGCTTAATAAACTTGCTTAATAAGATTAAATATAAATTTATATTGCTACTAAAGTTTATTATGTTGTTGATGAAACTTATTATCTTAAGTCTGATGAATAGTAAACTGGTCTAACATTATTTTTACAAATAAAGAAACATCTTCCACATTATTTATATCTCGTCCAAAAAGTGTTTTTACAGGTATCATTTTCTCTCCAACCGAGAAGAGACATTTCACTTCAAATATTTCATCTAAATAAGACAATCCAAGAACTGAGTTCAAAAAAACTTTTCAAATCGGATTAAAGAAATAAAGCCACGTCCTTGAAGTCGTCTCACATTACATCAAATTCTCTTCTATATCAAACTATGTTTTAATCCAGAGCAAATTGTTTTCTTGATGCAAATGCAAGTAAGCTGCATGAATCTTATGATCACGGTCTCATTTTTGGAATTTTGTTAATGGAGCTAGCATCCCATTTTACACACATTCTGTCGAAAACAATATAGCATGAGAGTTTTGGCAAAGGTTACTACAATGATATCTTGGTGTGATATGGTGATTTAGTGACAGGTAAAAGCAGACAAGTATAAAAGGACAGAGATAGAAGTTTCAATTCGATGTGA
>Ga0099825_1000772_pt1 | contig 37043 bp, 16 predicted proteins | sample SiratroredBW_FD_76838 | JGI IMG/M metagenome (GOLD analysis project Ga0099825, IMG submission 76838) | Root nodule microbial communities of legume samples collected from California, USA - Siratro red BW | ecosystem: Host-associated > Plants > Roots > Nodule | place: USA: California | collected...
AAGGATCTTATCTTAAGAACCACCCTTGAAGATCACTTTTCACTTTTTTAAGAGATAAAAAACATGCAAGTGGCTAATTAATTGGAATTGCTGTATTTACCTGATGGAATATCTGGTGAGCTTTTCCATTTTTGTTTTGCAGACAGCACTGTTATAACCTGCTTTCTGAAGCTGCCCAGAAACTTCTCTCATTAAGCAGTTTCTGCAAGTGGTGAGAGGTATTTGTCTGCCGCAACCGCACACCGTTTCTGTTTGATAACACATATTGTTATTCCATTTCGAAGAACATAAAAACACACCTCTTGTAGCGCAGTGGTGATGCCAAAACCAACAACAAAAACGAACCCAAATCGGCAAAACGAACTCTACCAAAACAACAAAGCACAAACAAATGCTCAATATAATAACAATATCAGTAAAAGCAAAAGAAAATGGAAGAGAAAAAATCAGCGCACAGCTTCAAACGAAACGCAGAGAAATCGAAAATAGAACCGGTCAAATGGAAGCTCTCGAAGTCACAAACAAGAGGGAGTAAAAATGGAGTAGAATGAGGTGCAAATGGAGGATGAAAAGTGAAGGAGAAGAAGCCGGAACAGTGCCAGGGAGAACGCGCGCCCAGCAGAGAAGAAGAAAAGTGAAGGAAAAAAGGTGCGTTTCAAATAAAATAGAAGCACCATGTCGGTTCTGGACTCCTAACCGACGTGATGCATGCCCTGAAATTTAAAAAAGAATTATTGTTAACACACCACGTCGGTTACAAAGCCCAGAACCGACGTGGTGTGTGCCCTAACTTCAGTCAATTTGCCCCAATTTTTTCACTGTGAAGACTACGTCGGTTTTTGTTAGGCAACTGACGTAGTGAGTAAAAGTCTCACGTCGGTTAGGAGCTCCCAACCGACGTGGGATTTAAGCCCGTATTTAAAAATTCAAAATTTGGTCTTTTTCTTTTTTTTAAATACATCAAGGACTGTTGTTTTCTGGAACCGACGTGGTTATGTTCATTTATTTACAAAATTGCCACCGCGTTTTTCTCCACGTCGTTTGCTAATTTAACCGTCTTAATGGGAAGACGTTGAAGCCTAATTTTCTACTAGTGTTTCTTTCATTCAATTATTTATTTATTATATTTAAAAATAATTTATTTTAGCCTTAACGATTTTATTCATGATATTCAATTAAATGTATGAAAATTAGTTAATTATTCACTTATATATTTAAATAATTAATTATTCCTTTTAAAAAAAGGATAAAGTTTAAAATTTGAAGTAACTAATTTAGTTATTTATTCAAAATTTTGTGAAGAATTTATACTTCAAATTTAAAATTGAATTATTATATATTTGTAGTTACTATATTTGAAAATAATCTATTTAATTTTTTCTAATAATATATTTGAGTCTCTACAAATAGAAGAATTAAAAAGTAAAAAAAAATATAGAATTAAGAACATTAAAATAATATTCAACCAATAAATACAAGCCACTTGTTAAGTCACCCACAAGAGTTACATTTGAAATAACTATAGTCATTTAGAGAAGAGTTTACGAATTTGACCGGTCCTAGGCCCAAGGAAGTGTTGTTACTATGAAAGTGTTAAACAGGATCATGTATCCATGAAAATGGGTCATAGATAATGGAAACCCAAATATGTATATACTTACTTTTAGTGGCCTCAACGGATCTGTGAGGAATAATAATATGTTAAGATTCTTGTAATCGAAAAGAGAATCAAATATTTCAACTAATTGACATTTAACTACTGATTCAAATCTTTGAACAAATATATGCTAAAGAGGAAGTAGATAAAATATTGAAATATTGTTACACAATTTAGGTACAATTTCATTACCAGAATTAGTTGTGTTTGAAGAGAAGTGAAGGAATAAATAGAACAGGTCTATCATGAGATAGGGGACTGAAAAGTTCTATTTTGACTAGCCTAGAGAACATGAAAAACCTAAGTGACCAGAATAAATTGGTGTCCAATGTGGGGCTAACTAAAATTTTTCCTACCTCCACAACATATAAGATCGTATTATTGTTCCATCTTAGTATTAAAGTATTGATTTTAAGATATCTCATCTCACGATTGGCATCGCCACTCACGCCCTTCATTCATCGTTCCAAACCTCTCCTCTCAACATCAAATTCCCTTTCAAATCTCTGCCCTCGCCCGCCGCTACAGTAATGTTTTAACAACTTATGACTCGCACTCTCACTCAACTTACCCTAGTCACGCCTTCAGTTTTTTTCCGAGGCTAGTGCAATTTTTTTACAAAATTCCCAACATGGGTAAAATAAATTATTCCCATTATAGATAAATTGTGTTAAGTTGGCATGATTTTATTATTAAAAATTAATGAAATCGTGCCATTATGACACAATTTAAAAAATTGAACTGAAATTGTATCATCAGCAGCATGATTTTAATATAATAGAATTGTTCTAAAAATCGTGTCAACTGAAATTTTGTCATGATGACATGATCTCAATTAATGTATTAAAATTTTCATTTTGAAATAAATAAAATCTTTTTCATAATAAAATCGTACTTAGCATGATGTGTACATGACAAGAATTAAAAAAAATTAGCCATTATGAAAATTTTATAAAAAAATTACACCTAGAAAAACACCCACGCCTTCATTCATAGCCCAAGTTAAATTCCATATCAACCAAGTATCTATAATTCCAAACAGTGTATCGTTTTTCTCTATATATAGCCTCCTTCACAACACCGACATTCACCCAGATCAGCTTCACTGCACTAAGACTTTGTTTGGTTGGAGGAGTGGATTTGAGAGAAAGAATTTCAATGAATTTGAGTGGATTGTGTGTGGATGACAAGGTTGTTTGGATTAATGGATAGATGGTGAGATTTGAAGGGATTGGAAAAGAATGTTTGTGAAAGTTTGGGAATGATGTGATAGATGTTATATATTTTTTATTTTTTTAATTGATATATTTGTAAAATTACTAATTGACTCTTATGGAAAAGGGTATTTCGTAATTTCCAACTCACTTACAAGGACTGTTTCGTAATTTTTTATTCCATCCCTTCAAATCTCATCATGTAAATCCATCTTCTCAAGATAATGCAACCAAACAAACTTCATCCATAACAAACCATCCTCTTGAACAGTACATCCAGACAAATTGGTTCAAACAAACACTGTAAAGAAGAGTCTCACCAAAATGCTTTCTCCCATTAGATAACTTCTTTTCTAGTCTCTTACAAATAGAAGAAGTGCGAGCATCTATCCAAACGATGGCGTTGTAGAGAGGACGACCAGTGGATTTGCTCCAGACGAGAGTGGTTTCTCTCTAATCAGTGAGACCGATGGCCTTGAGTCCCTTGTTGACGTTGAAGCCATAGGCAGTGTCCTTGTCGATGGCTTTGGCCACCCACACCTTCATGCTCTTCAAGATCTCCATGGCGTCATACTCCACCCTACTTGCGGGTAGAACTGGGTGAACTCTTTATGGTGGCATCCTCGATCTGTCGTAGATTATGTGCGTAGATTATGAACGTTGATTATGAACCTGCTACTCGTACCTTGGTCGATGGCACCAACGAACACATCCTTCGGCGACATCGTTTTTTATAAAGTTATTGTTGTTTCTCAACTCAAAAGATCGCCAAACAAATCAAGTGCCTCCTCATTTCTACCCCGTTTCTCTACCAATACCTCTGAATTTCTTTCCTGGATACGAGTTTCGTATGACATGAAGAAGCCATCAAGTATGGCGGTAGAGTGATACTTGGTGATCGCCTTCACAGATTCAAAATGTCAAGTATGTTCCTAAATGTTTATTTAATTAAGAGAAATGATACTTTGAAACCATTGGTTTATTGCCCCCACTTGACACCGGGGTAATTGTGTTAATGTATCTTACATGGCAGGGACAATTTTGGAAGTGAAAATCTGAAGCCCAAATTTTTGCAAAAACCCACGTTTTGCCCTCTCACTCTCTCAGTCTATCACTCTCTCTCGATCTCTATCACTCTTTGTGTGCTCTCTCACTCTCTTTACACTCGGCTCTGCTCTTGCTCTCTCTACACTCGCTTCGTCTCCCTGCTCAAGTCTTCCACTTGGCTTCGTCTTTGCTCTCGTCTTCTCCGTGGTAGATTTTCTTCTGTTTTCCATCAAAAGTTGGTAAAAGCGAGTCTTTTATGAGGTTTTCATGCAAAAGGAACTGTTTTTCATTGTTTAAATGTGTCTTGTATGATTCTGTATGGGGTTTAGGGTTTGTGGAGTAAAGGTTGCTTTTTTATAGGTTTTTAATGAAAAGGGAATATCTTTATTTGGTTTCACGGTTTAGGGTTTCGAGAAACAACTTTATTTGTATGATTTTTGTTAAGGTTTTAGGATTTTGAGGAAAGACGGGTTGTGGTGTGTGCTGTATGACCATATCTGACATGTAAACCCACAACGCGAAGGAAAGTGTCCCTTCATTACTAAAGGGGTAACCAATGGTGTTTTGTAAGAACAAAGTGACATAATTATTTTACTAAACAACAATGGTTACCCCTTCAGTAATGAGGGACACATTCTTTCGCGCTTTGACGACTATACACATGAACCAATGTACAAATGAACATGTCTGATGTGTGTCGCCAAAACTTGACTGGCTAAATTTTTTGTAAAACACCATTGGTTACCCATTCATTAATGAGGTGACACCTTAGTTATAGTTTTGGCGACACACATCAGATATGTTCATTTGTTCATGTGTTGTGTCGCCATAACTATAACTAAGATGTCACCTCATTAATGAAGGGGTAACCAGATGTGTTTTCATAGCACGTTTGATGTTAGTTGGTCTTATTGAATTGTATAAGGTTTTGCAGGATTACAAATGGTGTCATCCTATGTTGTTATTCGCCAACGATCCGAATTGGAGAATAAGGTTTGATTTGTATTCTACATAATTGTTTTTGATAATGAAATATATTGTCATGTAATGCCTATATTGTCTAGTTTAATTATATGTAGGAGTGCACGCGAGTCCGCCATTGTTGCAGGACTAAATATTTGGTGAAGGTGAACAACATTTTAACTAATGACCATAAGGCTTGCATAAAGGGCACCCCTTTTGGTTGGCTCCTCACAGTTGATAGAGAATTGCAAATGAGGAGGATGTTAAGGAGCTATGTTTTAAATTTCTTGAGAAGAAGTGTGGTTTTGAAATTGGGTCTGAAGTTGTTTCTTTTACATTACTTGATGTTTGTGTAGGGTTAGGTTTGAGAATTTGTGGACAAAAAGTCGATCTAGAAAAGGAACCAAATGACTTTAATATGAGGAGTTTATTTGGTTCCAATCGTGTTAATATTACAATGCTTTATGATGAATTACTTAAGAATGTAAATGATTCGGTAATTATAGATTTTTGTAAATTGTATATATTGTTAGGTTTGTCTGATTTTTTTTTTGCCCAACAGAAAGGGTACTATACATAATGGTTTGTTTAGTGTTGTGGATAACAATTTAGGTGATTTATGTAAATACAATTGGGGTGGCATTGTCTACCAATACCTGGTACGAAGTTTATGTGAAGGTGTTGCATCCATTCGGATTGTGCCAGCTCCTTCAGATGTGTATATTATTGAGTGTACATATTTATTGCAGGTAATTTCTATAATAAGTTGAAAAGTGCTATGGTATATTGTTCGTAATAGCTTTTAAGTTGTGTTTTTGATCTTTTGTTATGATTTGTGTCATAGATTTGGGCGTGTGAACATGTGTTATTTCAAAAAAAAAAATGGGGAAATGAGGGGTAAATTTCCCCGCATCCTTTATTGGAAGGATGTGAAGATTACGGATAACATAGTTCGTTTAACATTCAATACTAATTTGGTAAGTGTTTTAAGTGTAATATTGAGGTGTAATCATGTTCACATTATTTATGTGTGTTGATTTTTACCATGAGCATGTGGTGGTTGATTTGTAAGTATCAAATGAAGAGCTTCAATATGACATCGTCAAAGAAGCATTAGAAGATGGTGGTGGTAAATCAAAGCAAAATGAAAAGAGAAATGTGCATAAAGATCATCCAGAGATTAAAAAATTGGATGATATTATCCTACTACAAGAGGATAATATTAGGGAGCTTGAGATGGAGATCATTGAGGTCAGTAAATTGGTTGAGGAGAAACGAATATTTGAAGCCTTATATGAATGGCCACTCCCCCAGCAGGAAACCCACCACCATCCCCACCACCAACCCAGATGACAGAGTCAGAAGCACCGTCCAATCTAGTGGGTATCCTTTCGAGAAGATCTCAAAGTAAGATTCTAGCAAAGAGGAATGTTGTTAAACCCTATAAATTAGGACCTCCTTTTAACTCATATCCTAAGAAGAGAAAAAGGTTTACAAGAGGTGGTGCTAGGAATGTAAAACGTCCGAACAATTAATTGTTGTCAATGTAATGTAACAAATTATTGTGGAACAAATGAAATTGTTATTGCATCATATTGATTTAAATCGTTATTTACATTTGTGTTGAATGTTGTAACATATGACTTCTTTGGCCAAATCATGAACTTATGTATCACCCCATTATATAAGGAGTAAGCCCTGAAGTTTTGATGCACAGAGGTGTCAGAATTTAACATAATTTGGTCAATGGATGGGTGATCCCAAAATGGTCCTCAAGATAACAGTTTTGTTTGGTCGCCAAAACATCAACTGAGATGTCTCCTCGTTAAGACATGAGTAACCCCTGATGTTTTGTGAGTTGAGAGATGTTATTTATGCACACCTGTGTGTCAATTTAGCATATTGTGGTACATAAGAGAGTTATCCAAGCAATTCAAATGGTTGTAACTGATATCACAAAAGAACTTAAATCCACAAAATGGTCTTCAAGATAATGGTCTCATTTAGTCACCAAAACATAAACTGAGGTGTCCCCTCGTTAAGACATGGGTAACCCCTGATATTTTGTGAGTTGAGAGATGTTATTTATACACACCTGTGTGTCAATTTATCATATTTTGGTACATTAAAGAGTCATCCAAGCAATGCAAATGGTTGTAACTGATATCACAAAAGAACTTAACTCCACAAAATGGTTCTGAGATAATGGTCTCGCTTAGTCGCCAAAAACTAAGGTGTCCCCTCGTTAAGACATGGGTAACCCTTGATGTTTTGTAGCATATTTTGGTACATTAAAGAGTCATCCAAGCAATTCACATGGTTTTAACTTAAGAACAAAAGAACTTAACTCCACTAAATGGTTTATGACCATAAGAATTTAAAAGTCAAAATGGTCCTACTGCAACTAGTCGCCAAACAAGCTACTGAGGAGTCCTCTCGTTGAAGCTTAGGTAACCAGTTGCAGATGATGACTCTTTTGTGTTTCCTAGCGATGTGAGGAGTGACACAAATCCACCAGATTCAACAGTATACACCTGTGAAGAGCTTGTGAGCAAAATATATCATGAACCGCCTGTGGTTACTCCTTCTTTAATGAGGGGACAAATCAGTACAAGAAATGGCGACTGATGAACATCCTGTGGTTACAAACCTAAAAACCTTACAAAAAACATTATTTTTCCACTAACAACGAAAAAGAACTCTGCAAATCACATAAAGGCCAAAAGTTTACTTCATCCACCAACGAAAATCAAACGACAAATGGAAAAACCATCCCACAACTTAAGAAACTACGAAGAAAAGGAACTGTTAAACAAATAAAAAGATGTCCTTTTCCATCAAAAATCACATAAAAACCCTAACTTTACTTCAACCATCACAAACTCCACACGAAAATCATAGGATAAACAACAAAAATGACTTAAAAGAGTAACCTTGACTTCTCTTTCAAACATAGATGATATAAAAACCCAACCTTTACCTTAAACCGACGATGAAACGAGGGATGGAGAGAGACAGAGAGCGAAGAGAGCAATGATAGAACGAGAGAGCATTAGAGAGCGAGAGAGTAATGAGAGAATGAGAGAACGAGAGAGCGAGAGAGCAATGAGAGAACGGGAGAGCGAGAGAGCAATGAGAACGAGGGAGCCAAGACAATGAGAGAGTGAGAGTGGAGAAGGCGGGAGAGACTTTTTGTTTCTGAATTTGGACCCTTTACACGCTGGCTTAAAAAATTAATATTTTTCACCACATCAGCAATGTCAACTAAATGTATGCCACGTGTAGGTGTCAAAGTATCATTACTCTTTAGTTAATTAGATATAATTCTATTAAAAGAATAAAATAATAATAATAATAATAATAATAATATTTTTCTTTCATTCTATTATTTGTTTAATGATAATAGTTTAACATAATTTTGTACTTATCATATTTAAAAGTAATTTATTTTAAACTTAAAGATTTTTACAATTATATGCATTATATTTAGTTGAATATATGATAATCTATTAATTAATTACGTTATATATTTAAATAATTAGTTTTAAAATATAAAATTCAAAATTTTAAATAATTAATTAGTTATTTACCCAAAATGCTATTGAGAGTTTATACTTAAAATGTAAACTATTATTATTATTATTATATATATATATATATATATATATATATATATGCATTTTTTACATTTGAAAATAATCTATTTTAAATTTTTTAATAATATATTTAAGTTTCTATAAATTTAAATAGGAAGAATTAAAAGTAAAAGAAAAATATAGAACTAAGAACATTAAAACAATATTCAACAAAATTAAAAGTAACAAGTTTATAGAAAATGAAATTAATATGATTATAATAATTAATTGTCTAAGAAAAATTGTTAAAAACCATTTAGGCTGTGAAAGGTAGTTATAAAAAGATAATAACTTAAAAAAAGTCTGAAAAATACTCAATTGAATAAATTGTTTGTTAAAGAAGATTTTCTTAAGCTAGCTTAAAGTTTTTCAGAGGATATGGATACAAGGCTTCTAGAAGGAAACTAATATAAATTATGTGATTTTGTCTTTATGATAGAATCAAATTACCATCAATTCCGTTTATTTGTTTTTATGACATTATCAGATTCTAATAATTTTATTTTATTTTCTTGATTTAGTTATACCTAGAATGGGTATAATATTTGTATATATTCAATTCTCTACTTTGGATCAAAGATGGAAAAACAGAGAAAATATTTTCATTCTCATATCCTATGCTCATTTTTGTTCATCTCTTTATTTTTTATAATATGGTATCAGAACTCTAATTTGAGAGCTTTGTTTGCTACATTTATCATGGCCAAAATTGTTGATCCCTCAAAAGATTTTAGTTCATCTTACCATGTTAGTTCTCAACAACATATGATTTGTTCTCTCGGTACACAACAAGAGAGACAATTTTTTATAATTAGTCAAAGGCAAATATTGATACTAGCAGAAGAAGTTACGAAAGATGATATACTTCAAAAGTCTGCAGTCATTGTGGGAAGATAGGGCATGTGATTGATACATGCTATAGAAAACATAATTTTCCATATCAGTTCAAGTTTAAAAATCAGAAAGCAGATTGTAATAGTAACCAACAGAATCATGAAGGTTCAAGGTCAGAAGTACATTGGTTTTACTCCTGAGAAGTATCAAACATTGTTAGCCCTTCTAGAAAGTTTAAATCCAGTGACAATGCCTCTAATCAAATCTCTATCATTCCTTCCAACACAACACACACTGGTAATAAATTTTTCTCTTTCTTTATTTCTTGGATTCTTGATAGTGGTGCTACAGATCATATTTGTTCATCCTTGACTCATTTCACTTCATATCATCAAATTAATCCTATCTCTATCAAATTACCAAATGAAAATCAAGTCATTGCAAATTATTCTAGAAGTGTTTTCATTAATAAAGATCATGTCCTAGATAATGTTTTTGTATATTCCTAACTTCACTTTTAATCTTCTTTCAGTAGCAAATTTAATTGATAATTTATCTTGTGTGATTATTTTTTATTTTAATGGTTGTCACATTAAGGACAAAAACTCCTTGAAAGCTATTGGATCACTGAGATGCAAGATAGACTTTATATACTCAGGGTCCCTTCTTATCAAAACCTTCAAATCAAACCTGTCAAATCTCCACATATCACCAATACCGTCAATTTCACTACTAGTGATCTCGAAACCCTTTGGCATTTTCGGTTAGGACATCTTTCAAACAAATCTATTTATGTTATCAAAAATAAATTTCCTTTTGTTAAGTATAACAAATCTTTTATTTGTGATATTTGTTATTTTGCAAAGCAAAAAAGACTTCCCTTTCCTTTTAATGCATCTAAATCTAAAAAATGTTTTGATTTGATTGATGTTGATGTGTGGGGACTATACTCATTATCATCAATTCATGGTCATAAATATTTCTTGACCTTAGTTTATGCTTATTCGAGGTACACATGGGTTTTTCCTTTAAAACGAAAATCTGAAGTTGTTAAGATTTTGGAAAATTTTGTTGTTTTTATTCAAACACAATTTGAGACAGTAATTAAAGTAATAAGAAGTGATAATAGGAATGAATTTTTCATGACTAATTTTTTTTTTATCAACAAAGGAATAATACATCAAACTTCATGTGTCAATACACCACAACAAAATAGTATAATTGAAAGAAAACATGGTCATTTATTAAATGTAGCAAGAGCTCTCATTATACAATCTCATTTATCCAAAATTTATTGGTCATATTTTGTGATACATGTTGCGCATATTATAAACATGCTTCCCACACCTACTTTAAATGATTTTTCTCCTCATGAAATGCTTTACAAAACTCCACCAGATTTTAATCAATTAAATGTGTTTGGATCTTTATGCTATGCTAGCACTTTATCAACTAATAAAAGTAAATTCGATCCAAGGGCATTAAAATGTGTTTTTATTAGTTTTAAAAAGGGACAAAAGGTTATATTTTGTTGAATATTCAATCAAGAGAAATTTTTGTGTCTAGGGATGTTGTCTTCTATGAACATGTTTTTTCATATGAAAGGGTTGAAGATACTATTAATGAAACTGACAGTCGAGACATTCATGATCAAAATCGTTTTACAGAAGATCAACCTATTTTGAATCAGCCATCACAAGTAATTTTTACACCCTGTGATAATATTGAAAATAATGTTAATGATGACTATGAATCAGACATTCAGATCCCTGAAGAAGTTTGTTCCCATAGAGACCAAAACCTTAATGAGAATCATGAAACAACACAGTCCATTCGAATGAGTACCAGACCAAAAAGACCACCTGAGTATCTAAAGGATTATAATTGTAATCTCAATGTTTCCAATACATCTTCTAGAGTTAAATATCCTTTGAATTCTGTTTTGTTTTATGATAAATTATCACCATCTTATAAACCTTTTGTTATGTCTATTTCTTCACATGTTGAGCTAAACACTTATTCTGAAGCTGTGAAATATGAATGTTGGAGGAGGTTTATACAGTGTGAGATATCTGCTTTGGAGTCAAATCAAACATGGGAGACTGTTCTTCTTCCCAAGAACAAAACTGCCATAGGTTGCAAATGGGTATTCAAAATAAAGTATAATGGTGATGGGACTGTTGAATGATATAAAGCAATATTAGTGACGAAGAGATACACACAAATAGAGGGCATTGACTACTTTGAAACTTTTTCTCCAATAGCAAAGATGACCACTATAAGGTTGCATCTTTCTCTAGCCTCTATGTATAATTGGGAGTTAAAACAATTATACATAAATAATGCCTTCTTTCATGGAGAGTTGAAAGAAGATGTATACATGGTTGTTCCTCCTTGATTGACTTTTATTCAACCAGGACAAGTTTGTAAATTAAAAAAAGGCTTTATATGGCCTTAAGCAAGTTAACAGGGAATGGTTTGCTAAATTGTTATCCTTTTTTATTTCTGTGGGATATACTCAATCTATGAATGATTATTCCTTATTTATTAATTCTTCTAAATGATCTTTTACAACATTATTGGTGTATCTGGATGATATAATTTTGGCAGGAAATGATAAAGAAGAGATTGACTGAGTCAAAGAAGCTTTGAATAAGACATTCAAGATCAAGGATCTTGGTGATTAAAGATATTTTCTTGGTTTTGAAGTAGCAAGAAGTAAGAAAGGAATAATGATGAATCAAAGGAAACATGCATTGGAATTGTTAAAAGATGTAGGTCTTTTAGTCTGCAAACCTGTAGTCACTACTATAGATAATCTTGTTAAATTGTCTTCTACTGGAAGTGTTCCTTTTACTGATGTTTATGCCTATAGAAGGTTGATTGGAAGACTTATATATCTCACTAATACCCGACCTGACATCACATTTTCTGTTCAACAACTTTCTCAGTTTCTTGATAAGCCTACAATTGCTCACTATAATGCAACAATTAGAATTCTCAAATATATTAAAGGAGCTTCAAGTCTTGGTTTATTTTTCTCTTCTAGCAGTTCTGCCCATCTCAAAGCTTTTTGTGATAGTGATTGGGACACCTGTAGTGATTCAAGACAATCAGTGACTAGTTTTAGTGTGTATCATGGGAATTTCCTTATATCCTCGAAATCAAAGAAGCAAGGAACAATATCAAAGAGTTCCTGTGAAGCTGAATACAGGGCAATGACCACTGTTACTTGTGAAATTCAATGACTAGTCTATCTTCTTTAAGATTTGAAAGTTCATTTTGAGCAACCATCTTTTTTATTTTGTGACAATGACTCAGCAAGATATATTATAGCAAATCCGGTGTTTCATGAGTGCACCAAACATATAGAAATAGACTGTCACATTGTTAGAGAAAAATTAAAGAAGGGTATCATCTATTTGCTTCCCATTTCTACCATAGAGCAACTAGCAGACATTTATACCAAAGCTTTAAGTCCTTAGTCTTTTAAGAATATTTGTTCCAAGCTGGGTCTCATCAATATTTACTCCCCAGCTTTGCGGGAGGTTTCAGAGGATATGGATACAAGGCTTCTAGAAGGAAACTAATATCAATTATGTGATTTTGTCTTTATGATAGAATCAAATTACCATCAATTTTGTTTATTTATTTTTATGACATTATCAGATTGTAATTATTTTTTTTTAGTAGAAACTGAATATTATATATAAAAATCACCAAAATACAAATGAGTTCAAAAGATTACATTTAATAAAAAGATATATAATATTCTTTTAATACTCTAGTGTTAAATAAATGTTTACACCAACAATTTTAAATAATTTGAATCTACTTTATATTAATAATATTTTAACATAAACAATTTTCAGTTTAGTTTACATCTTAAATAGGTATTTCTTTAAAAATTGTATTAATAAAGAAAAGATAAAATAAATATGAGAAAAAATTAATTATATGTAATAAACGGAATAAGTTTTAATTTATAAACACTAAAATGTTATATGTAATAAAAGTAAAAATAGTTATAGAAATGATCATACTGTCAAATTACAAATTACAGATCGACATCAACATATAAAAAATAATAATATATCAATATATTATTTCACTACCACAATGATTTAATAAAATTAATTTAGAAAAATTTGGTTAAGTTAAAAATATTAATCATTTTTACTATACATAATTTTTTGGGAATATTATTTCGTGGCTTTTTAGGAATATTATGTTTTGAAAGATAAGCATAAAGAATATATATTTATTCACCTTCAACCTTTAAAACAATTTTTTTTATTAAATTCTTCTTATACTTATTTTGTTTTGTAGGAAATGTTCATTTTTGACGTTTGACCAAGAGGATCTATTTTAAAGCTTCTGTGACATCAACTTGAATGTCTAACTTGTGTTTGAACATCTTTTGTAGTAGAAGACGAATTAAATGTGCTTCATGAATACATTAAATGAACTTCTCTTCTTCTAGCAACATCCTAATAGGTTATTGCACTTGTCGAGTCTTAATCAAGTAGACTTTACTTGAAATGATGTAAAGCAAAAACAACCAGAAAATGATTTGCAATAAATCTTTCGTTAAGTCACTAGATGATATAATCCCTTGAGACGATCCAATGATGTGAAACTTATAGGGGTTTTGATGATAACAAACACTATAAGAAAAATTAAAGGAGATAACAAAGCTCACATATATGTAGAAAGTAAAGTTTTAACAGAAAACAACAGGAAGTTTCAATATGACAGACAATCATGTAAGAATGAACGAATTAGATATATGTATTGATACACTTGATGAAATATTATTTAGACAATCCAAACTATATGGATGCATTGATAGTGTAAAGTTATCAGATGAATCAAAGACACAAGATCATGTTATACGAATTCGCTAGACACAACAAGCAAGATCAAAGAGTGCCAGATGATCTGATCAATGTTCATAACAGATGAATTTCATATTGAACATATCATACGAAGAGTTCAACGTTTTCTCGCGACAGACGATCTATCGTTATAGGGAGTATCTCTAAACTTAATGCTTAAGTTTATGATTTAGTTCTCAAATTTGTGTTTCTGAGATCACTGAATTTTGATTATGTATAAAATGCTTTAACATTTTAAAAGTATACATATTGCATGATACCTATCGTGTTAACAAACTTTCCGAACTTAGTTTGTGAAAATATTTGTCCATTCGTCCAACTAACATGACCTATTGTATGTCTACATCTATTCAAATGATATTTGCCAAAAACTGTCAAAGGTTTTTAAAACACAATTCAACCCTCATTTCTTGTGTTTTTCCTATTTTGACACAATTTTTTTTTTAGTGATTCCATTTGGTTGTGGGCATCTACACATGTGAATTCTTGATATGAGCTTCAGGGGATAAATATAATTTAGGATTTTCTTTTGTAATTTTTGTGATGTATTTTAATTAAGTGGTTGAATGGGTCACATGGAAAAAGAAAACTACAAGAAGATGAATCATTCATATTCTCATTCAGTGAGAAATAATGATACATTCAATGGGAAATAATATTAGGATTAATATAGAATCTATAAGGTCTTAGGTATTTTGGCATGTCAGGATTAATATAGATTCTAGAAAGATTTAGCCTATAAAAGGATGTACTCATAAATGTAAGGGGGGATGAATTTTGGAATAGAATTCAGTTTTTCTCTTTAAGAATTTATGGTGTTCTGATTTACAAGAACCCAAATTTGATCTTATTAGGATATCCTGTGACGATCAACCCCATGACTTATCCAGGCCCAAGTCCATAATAATAGTGATCATAAAATGTCTAGGTCTAATTTTGAGACCAAGACCTTTCACTTCTTTAGGTCTCTATTTACCATAGAGGCATTTTATCTAGGTTTGTAATGTTAATAATTTATTTATCTTTTATATACTTTTAGTACTTGAGAACAGATTGTATAAATAATTTGGATCTGAACGAAAGAGGGATTTTTGGTTGCTTTCTTTACAGGAGCATGAGATATTCTCTGCTAGGGTTCTACCTTGAATCATCCGATCTTATCAAGAATTACCCAATTCTTATGGCTATCTTAAGGGCATATCAAACGTCAATCGTTTGTGGCGTCCATCCTTTCCTTTACTCGAATCTTATCCTTGTTTTGTATTTCTTCCGTATTATTATTTTTTTTCAGATTTTGTCTAATCTTTGTTAACTTCATATCTCGTATTTTGCTAATCTTACATCACAGAATTAATCTTACGTTTCTGTGCAAATTTGCATGAGGAATCACCTCATTTGATAATCAGAGCAAAGTTGGTCATAATTCCTCTTTTAATTTTCTAGTGTGTCAATTTTTCTTCAATTCTGGTTCTGTATTGCATTTCTGTTCTTAGTGTTCATCACATGTTCATCATTGTTCAATCATATCAATCCTTTCAATCCATGTGTTTTGGTTAAAGTTGCTATTAAGTGTTTTTACTGTCATAAGTAAAAAAAAAAAAAAATTTGCAGCAAAAGTGAAAGAAAAAAAAAGGTACAACACTGTATTCTAAATTTAAGTGCATCCCACTTGTTTGATAAAATTCCTAAGTGTCAAGTGTTTTCTCCAATCATTGTTTAATGTTTGTTTTGCTTGTTTGTTGGTAGTAAAATTGTTCTTTACTACTTCCTTGTTGTTTTTGACTGTTAAATTTTGTTTAAGCTCTATGATTGTTGCACTTAACAATAATTCTTGGTTATAGATTGTTTGATTCAAGTAAAAACTTTAAGTCAGGGAAGGAGTGGTAAAAGGCAAGAGTGAAACATTAGAGAAAAAGGAATGATATGATCTTTAGGGGATAAATATAATTTATGATTTTCTTTTGTAATTTTTGTGATGTATTTTAATTGAGTGGTTGAATGGGTCACATGGAAAAATAAAACTACAAGAAGATGAATAATTCATATTCTCATTCAGTGAGAAATAATGATACATTCAATGGGAAATAATATTAGGATTAATACAGAATCTAGAAGGTCTTAGGTATTTTGGTATGTCAGGATTAATATAGATTCTAGAAAGATTTAGCCTATAAAAGGATGTACTAGGAAATGTAAGGGGGGATGAATTTTGGAATAGAATTCAGTTTTTCTCTTTGAGAATTTATGGTGTTCTGATTTACAAGAACCCAAATTTGATCTTATCAGGATATCCTGTGGCGATCAACCCCATGACTTATCACTCCCCTTTTCACCTTTTCTTGAGTGTGGTGTCAATATCCTTTTCCAAAAATATCTTTTTCCCAAAATGAATATCAAGACGATCATGCCCCCATATTTTCTCATCAATTCTTGAACAACACTATTTTCGCAAAGGAATTTAAAATGTCATGATTGAAGTATTCCCTAACATTATCAACACATAAATGTAGATTTGATTTTCCAAATTGTATGTTTGACAAATGGAAGAATTTGGAAAATAAAGTAAAAAATTCATATTTTTCTTTTTATTTTCCAAATTGTATGTTTGACAAATGGAAGAGTTTGGAAAATAAAGTAAAAAATTCATATTTTTATTTTATGAGGAAAATCCATGTGACACAAGTATACTGATCAATAAAAGTGTCAAACTATTTAAGACCATACATACTAAAGTTTGACACAGGCTCCTAAACATTAGAACGAACGAAATCAAAGGGGTGAACACTTTTTGTATTACTAGTTGGATATATGACACAATGGTGCTTCGCAAATTGACATACATCACACTTGAATGAATCAATAAACTCTTTGAAAATAAAGAAGAAAACATAAACTTTAGAACATAAAAATAAGGATGTCTTAGAAGATGTTAGAGAAGTCAAATTTGAGAGGACACAAAAATAGTGCAAGATTGGAGGCAAGAGGTACTCGTTTGTCCCCTAATACTATCCTTGGTTCCCAAGTCTTCATGGGCATGCAATCCTAAACCCTTATTGTTCCTCAATTGTCCTCCTTGTGATAAGATAATAAAGAAACACAATAAAAGTAGTAGAAAAAGGTTACAAAACAATTTAGGTCATGGGTAAGTTTCTCAACAAAAATAAAGTTATTAGAAAATTTTGAACATGAAGAACATCTTTAAGAATGAGAGATGACAAAACAAAAATAATGCTACATCCAATTATTGGGATATGGGTCGTATTAGCAACAATGACGTGGTTACCGGAATATACATGATGTTAAAAGAGATGAATGAAGGGTATATGGTTTGTTGTACCAGAGTCTAGAACTGAAGAATCATTATATATATATATATATATATATATATAAATATTAAAAGAGAAATTGGTTTTACTAGTTATGGTTAAAGAGAAGTATTGGAAGATGACTTATTGATAGGATCTATGAAAGTTTTTAGACGTTCAACTTTAGCACGTAGTACAAACATTCCTTCAATTGAAGAGGATAAAGGAATCCCACTAAAATTTTCAACATCTAAATCTTCTTGATAAACCTTCCTTGAGGGTTCATCTTTTAGTTTTGCTAGACATTAGACCTGTTTCCTTTATGTAACTTTAACCAAGTCTCCTTGATGTAGCTAGATTTCTTATAATGAGAGCACCATTGATCCTTCTTATCTTTTGAGTTGAGTTTCATGTTCCCAAGGTTTGTGGTTCCAAGTTTGAAAGCCTTTTCAAAAGGTATAGCAACTCCTTCAACAGAGAGTTGTTTCATCATCACCATTTGGCTAAGTCTCCCACTCGACAATGTATATGACTTTAGAAAGAGAGGGAAGTCTTTCCTTGCCAAGAATTTCTGCCCTAACAAGGTTATATTCACTATTCAATCCAAATAAGAACTTAAATATCCAAGATCATTCAACAAACTAAGCAAGAGTGACAACTCTCTTGACGTTAAAACGAATGATAGCTTTTTAAGGGCCATAGAGTAGGTTGGAGCTAGAATATTTTTTTTTTTGTAATTTTGTGTAATTTTTGTATTTGCCTTGTAATTCTATTTATTTGTATTGGGCCTATTATGTGTTTCTATTTTTATTGCGATTAGAGATTTTATAGACTCTAGTTTTAAAAAGCTTGCTAATGGGCCTTAGTAGTGTTTGGTCTATGAGTACAAGTTCTGTAGTATGTAAGCCTTTTTGTTGACTCTTTTATTCAAAATTTACTCATTTTATAATTTGAATAATTTTCTTAAAGAGAGAGTTCACTCGAAATTGTTCATTAGAATTTTTGGTCTTTATCTTTGAAATTTTAATTCAAAGTGACAAATCTTCCTCCACTCATCAATTTCTCTTGATTGTAACATCAATCAAAACGAATTAAAGTTTCTTGATCTCTAATCTCTTCTACATCTTCTTCCACATTTTCTTTTTGGTCAAAATTTTCAGTGAAAATTGTGAGAAATAATCTTACATGTTAGTTTTCCATCATCTCTTCTATTTTCAAACTTCAATTTTGATACTCATCCAAGTTAATTCATAGACCCTTTACTATTCAATAATATTATACAATATAGAGAACGTCATGTCTAACACCAAAAATCTTATTTTCTAACTCATAACATATAGAGATATGTCGCATGAAAAAAGTATTTCCGAGGTCTTCCCACGTTTAGTAGAGCATATATTTTTTCTTGATTTCTGTAGTAATGGATTTTTATAGCCACGTGCAGAGAAGGTGGTACATACGTGGCTGTAAAACACAAACTAGGTGCACTTTAAGCAACCTAGATAAATAGAGGATATGGGCTCACTTTAGACAACCTACAAAAGAAAAATACAACTAAGACAACGATGAAAAAAATGCAAAAGCAGAGCCCTCATAGCAACTTGAAAAGGATTAAGGTGCATGATACTGAATTGAATAACTGAAACACATGAGCATCTATATATAGAGAACTTTATCCCTAAAATAATGATTACAAAAATGATTTTTAGAATCTTATAACATCACACTTGTAATGATTACGATATCTTGTTATAACTTAACAAAATACTTTTTCCTGAATCAACAATCTCAAAATATTAAAACAAACATTATATGAAGTACCTTTAATGCTAATCACAACTGGAATACAAATTGTGTATTTTGTATTAGGCATTTATATTTGTTTCTATGTTAATGTGATTAGAGATTTTATTTGGACATTGTTTAGGATTCTACTATTAGATGCCAAGTCTTAGGTTTATAAAATAAATAGGTCTTTGTTGACTTTTTTTAAGAAGTTTAGACTATTTTGAAATAGAAGTTTATGTTGAGTTTTTCTCTAGATTCTTTTGAAGAACAATTTGAATGTCGTGTTTTCTTCATTTTCCTATCTCCTTTCCAATTTTTTTACTCTTTAATTGCTGGTGAAAATTGTCGAAAATGGTCTTTCTCATTAATTTGTAATTAGAAGTTTATCAGAGAAATAAGAAAAAAATTGTCATGACATGTACCTCTCCAGTAAAACAATTTCCAGTTGACCTATTGTGCAACCTAATATCCGGTTTGCTCCTGAAGATTAACATAACAGTGCATGTAAACTCATTCTGATGAAGACTTAAGAAGAGTATCCATCACTCAAGGAGTAATCACAGGACTTAAACAACTAAAAGAGGCTACAAAAAAAAGTTTCTGACAGATAAAAGTTTGGAATGAGAAAACGGTAAGAATTATAAAAAGTTTAATCGTCACTATTTTATTCTAACAACAATAACATGTAAGTGAATCTTGGTGATAAAGAAATGGACTTTTACTGCTTATTTATTAATGAAATCAGTTCTGAAATAACCTTTGAACTCTTAAATTAAGATCATACATGTAAAGGGTCATACTGTATACTCTACTGGCTTTTGGTTGATGTAGTGTACATAAGTAATTCTTCATGCAGTCTATTGGATATAGCAGATTATTCTATTCATCTCAGTTATTGTCAATTGGTTGCAATTGGCATGTGCCAAAAACTAGTTGCAAGTTACTCCCCAAAAATGAAAACTCATATGGAGTAGGAACTCAGCATGAAATCTTCTTAGCCTTTCATGTCCAAATTTTACATAATAAAAAAGTGCTAGCAATTCCAGCTGAAACCATTCAAATCAAACTGTTGGCAGTGGGAAGAAGCATCATTATCATCATGGGAATTCAGGTCCAGTTTCACTTCAAAGTTTGCAAGTCTATAATCTGTAGAAATCTTCTCATGGTTCAATTTAACTGCCATTCTCTCCGTTTCAGTGCTGTCTCTTACGTTCCAGCCTTCTTCCTTTGAAAGAGTTGTTCTCCCAAATTTCTCCTCCTCTAGAACACCAACATTCATGGATAAGAGGCTTGAGGGCCTTTCTTGTAAAAATTCTCCCTTCACTACTTTAGTATCACTTGATGAGGAAAGAAACATCATATTCTCCTTCACTTCTTCACTCAATGTGAGACCAGGCTTTAAATGCATTGACTCTTCCACACAATCTTTTGAAACTGAAAATGGAGTTCCATTGTAGGCTATCAGATTCAGACTCATGTTATGTGTTTCTCTGTCTCTTTGAGATTCCTCACTATAGGTCAAGAAACTACCCAGTGAACAGTTAGTGGCTTGGCCCTCTTGTGTTTGCTGAGGCCACAGGACCTGTAATTCTTTCAGTTCTGAAAATTTATTGTCAAGACTTTGACAAGATACTCTTGATGCCAGTTCAGATAATTGAACTTTGGCAGCTTCAACTCCCTCAGCACCTAAATTTTGTCTTCCTAGTGTTTCTTGTGCCTTTTCCAACACTGCCTGAAGGTACTTCCCTTGTGCCTCTATCCTTAGCTGCAAGTGTCGCTGTACCTGCTTAAAGAGTGAAGAAAAAGAATCAGAACAGAAACAATTTACCAACTCCAATGTATACTGAAAACAGAAAAATTTTGGATACTGAAAACAAAATTGTGAAATATTTGAGCTTATAAAAAAGTTTAGACCAGTGAATAAATGCAAGACTCAAAGAATAAGTTTTGTAACAGTGGTTCAGATGGAGTTCCAGTTCAGATTCAGGAATTTTCATTTTCATTTTGTAGGTACCTATATTTTGCTTCTGCATAAAATCTTACATTCAAAGTAGAAGTGGCAACTACAAATGTTTTCTGGCTTATTTCGTAATTTATTAAAATACATTAAATTTAAAAGTTCAAAGATGTTCTATACCTCAAGCTGCTCATGCAGTCTTCTTTGGACTTCAATTTGCATCTGTAAAGCATCATTTATTTCTGTATTTCTGGGTTGAGGACTTATTATTGTTAGTGTTGCTTCCCATTACAGAGAATTTAGTTTGAACAATGGAAACTTGATGACAGAACATAAAGATGGAAACTGGAAAGTTTTCTTACTTGTTTGTCTGTAGGCCTATGCTTAAGTGTTTCATTTGAATTCCACTTGCTTCTGACATTCTGCCTGGTGCTTCTGTGGTTGATGCCGGTAAGATAAATTCATTTTCAAATTATATGATTAGTAAAAAAGGTAATTAATACAAATAAAAATACATGGAAAACACATCAAAAGAGAAGTTCTCTCACCAATTTTATTATTGCCAGTATTTGTTTGTCCATGCATATTTTTACTGATTCTGTACTTCTGCCATGGAGAAAGAAAAATCAATAGCTAAACACGCATACATATGCACTAACAAGTTTAATTAATACAAATCATTTTAACACTGTCTCCCCAATGAATGCCAGTGACTAGAATGAGGTTTTATTGAAATTTAATTTGGTTACAAAAGCTAATTGGTCCACCAGTTAAAACAGAAGAGTGAGCAAGTTCAGCAATATAAGTAGCATATTTGTCTTGGTGTTTTCTTTCACTATCTGAATTTTAGTCTTTACAAAACATTATCATAATTGTACTGGTAGTTAAATATATAACATCACAAAACCTAAATAAAAATTATCATAATTATTATGGTAATTGGAATAATATGTTACCTGTAGATGACTCTTTAGGTGGTAGAGAGTAAGTCCAGGAATCCCCATCAGTTTCAAAACTGTTTTTGGTGTAGCTTCTGCATAGCAAGAGTAATCAATATTAGCTTCAAAATTACAGATTTCTGATTCAAAATCTGTTTATCATTTTCATTGACTCACTGTCAGCTCCTCCAAGTTGATTGACTGCTTCTATGAACCGTTCATGAAGATCTGGTGTCCATTTTAGTCTAGGCTTAGCATCAGTTGAGAGAACAAGTCCTGAATCACCAGTCCCATTGCCTCCTTGCATGATCATATGCCTTTCAGTGGGGCTGTTCATCCTTAAAGCATGCATGTTTCTAGCTTGCTGCTGCTGCTGATAGTACATTATCTTTCAAGCAAAAAAAAAAAAAAAATGATCTTATTACTCGGTATAGATGCACAAGAAAATACTAAAAGGGCAACGAACTAGACTAGAACTTAAGACTTTGACAAGGCAACAATTTTGCTGTTGTGCCGAGGCTAGCCCTCAAAATTTTATTATGTTCAAAATCATATATTACCTGTTATGTACTACTCCTTGTGGAGCCAAACAGCTAACCCTATAAATAAAGTGAAATATGATTGTTCTGTAATTTTGAAGAACACTTCTTTGGTGTTTCAACTCAAATATGTGAAAGTTTCTACAACTGCTCTTGCATGTCTTTTTTCTCCTTGACAAGATCTTCACAAGCCTTGGTTGTACTCAATGATGTCCTTATAAAGAAAATGCCCTTAGGAAAGTGGCCTTGCGAGGCATAGAATCTTGGACAGAAGCAACTCAAAACTGAAATTGATCCAATATATTTCGAAGCTACTTCCCACTTTCTTCATTGTGGGCTCTCTTCACTTCTACTTTTGATTTGGAGAAAGCACTTGTCCATTGGAATTGTGTGCATTATACTTTCTGAGACACCTCACCTCACACGTTGCATTTGGTATCAAAATTGACCCATCAATTTATATCAGTATGCACCTGTATTTGTTTTTGTCCCACTGGCAAATGCAGGAATCATATTCCAAAAGTTTAGAGAAGAATTTTGTGACTTGAATTATAGAATCAACTTTTCCTTTTTCCTTGAAAGCATCAGAAACCACTCTTCTTCCCCTATGTTTTTCAAGAAATATTCTTGGCTTCCAACTCCTTAGTCCTTTTCACTAGCATAGGTAATTGAGACAATTTAGAGTAGATGAATTTATCTAGCAATTTCTTCAATAATGCCAATGAGGATTGGCTGAATTTAAGGCTGTAGCTGATCACTTGTGACTTCTTTAATATAAATTAATACATCAATAAAAAGAGTAATAACTAACAGAGAATATTATGTTATATTTGAAAAAGAAAAGGGGTTTAAGTTCAGTATATTGTTAATGTGAACCAATAATAAAACATGGCAGGTATGGCAGGTAAGAGTTTTAAAGTATTCATTGTAAAAATCAACAAACTTGTTATACATATCAATTTGTGTAAATTTCTTTATAAATACTAATAGAGAAAGTTTAGTCAAACAAATATAAAATCTATATACATTGTCGGTGTATGTCAATTGGTAGACTATTTTCTATTAAGAAGCTTTTTTTTTTTTTAATCATATGTCGCCTTTCAATAGGAAAGTGGACAAAATTTTTTTTGTACAAACTGAGAGAGATTAAAATGTAAAATTAGTTATACGTGGAAAGTGTAGAAAGCAGTAATCTTGTAATCAGAAAACTTTGAAATAGATATGTTGCAGATACATTCAAGAAAAAGAATTATAATGGAGAGATGCTTTTCTTGGAAGTCCATTGATTTAATTTTTTATTTTTTGAAAGAAAGGAACAGAATAAGAACACATTCTGTTTTGTCTTGTCTTGTAAGTTTGGTGCTTATGTGACCAATAGAGAATAAACCTAAAAAACAAGAGGAAGTAGAAGTATTCATGATGCCGGCTTTGCCTTGACGAATCCTAAGTTGCTGGGACCATATGACAAGACAAAAGACTAGTGAGTGTACTTTGGTTCCTTTATAATTGCATTTCATTTAGAACACTTGCAACCAGTTGAGTGGAACACTTGTCTTTAAGTGGTTGGAGTTGCATATTCCCTTATGAATCCATGCATATGCACATATCTTTAGAGAAGTACTAGGATCACACTCTTTCACATATTCTTTTAAACCAACTCTCTCTTGCTGATTGAAGTTTATTGAAAATCACGGGCAAATGTCACAGCTTACTTAATGACCCTTTCTTGATTTTTGTAGTGTTTGATAAATTTTAACCATCAGTGTGTTAAGTAAAATGTGTTTCTACCAATCATGTGTTAGTACATCAACTTTACACTCCCTTGGACTGATAAACCTATCGACTTTGTACTTCGTTTAGTTTACCTTTAACATTTTTTTATAGTTGTTATATTGTAGTAAGTTAGATCAATTTATTGAAAGAGAATAATGAAAAGTATGTTAAAATAGATAACCAAAACATGGTATGAAGATTGAGAAATACTCTACCAGATATGCCTCTCTGATTAATTATCTAGAAAATAGAGAGAGAGAGGAGAAAATAGAGTAGATTGTAGAAAATATTAAGTCCCCTTTATTGTTGCATGAAAGAGTAAAAACCACTCTCAAATTTTAACTCACTTTCATGATATTGTAGTGGTTGAGTGGTTTTAGCACTTTTTTTTTTTTATTTCCCTCAGTAATATTTTTTATTCTTTAATTTCTAAAATGAATTTTTTTTGTTTTTATATTTTTATATTTTTTTGACGTTGAAATAATACTTTTTTATTTTTTTTTATTTTTCTTTTTACTTTTTATATTTTGTACAGACAATACATTAATTATGATTATTATTTTTGTTTTATTTTTTATTTTTTATTTATTTTTTATGATTTTGTGATTGTATTTTATTATAATAATTTACTAGTTATATTTTTGTATTAAAATTGACATTGTAAGAGAAAAGTATAATAAATTATAAAATTGTTATTTTGAATTAGAATTTGTATTTTTTATTTGTTAAAAATATATCTAAATAATTAATAAAATAAATATTAATTAAATTGTTTAAAAATTTAAAATAAAATTTAATTTATTTGTTAATTACTTTTAAATGTTATGTTTATTACTTAAAAATTGTTAATTATTAAAATGATGGAATATACGTTGAACATAAAGACGAAAATAAATGACAATCATATATTCACTAAATAGTTTATTTAATGATATACGAAATACTTTGTGTAAAATGAAACATAAATTTTATCTTTATCAAAATTCAAATTTTATCTTTACCAAAAAATCAATTATATCTTTATCGAAAATCAAATTTTATCTTTATAAAAAATCAAATAATATCTTTAATAAAATATCAAATTTTATCTCAATCAAAAACCAAATTCTATCTTTATCAAAAATCAAAATTTATCTTTATCAAAAGTCAAATTTTATCTTTATCAAAATTTAATTTGATTTTTGTCATTAATTATTTAGATATTTTTTTAACAAACTAAAAATACAAATTTTAATTCAAATAACAATTTTATAAATTATTATAATTTTTTTCATTCAATATCAATTTTAATATAAAAATACAATCACAAAAATTATTATAATTTATTTTAGTTTAATTTATTATGTCAAATTTAAATTTATTACAAAATATAAAATAAAATAATTTATTATTTTTTCTATTATAATTAATTAGTTAAAAAACCTATAAAATATTTCATTTTATTTTTGTGTGTTTTTTTAAATTTTAATTTAATTATTTTTTATCTTAATTTTAATAAACTAATAAACACAATTTTTAATAACTATTAGAGAAAAAAGAAATAGTATTACAGATAAAGGGAGTGTTATTTTAGAAATTAAAAAATAAAGAGTTCTAATGAGGTAAAAACAATCATGGTCCTCACCTTCAAGTTGTTTTTCAGCGTAATTGTATCAGTGCATGTGATTTTTGTTTCAGAGTCTCAAACTACACAAATGATTATCCTTTTTTGAAGCAGTGCACCAAAAATGCAGTTCGTAAAAGAATTTGAATGTCGAATTAAAAGTTTAAGAGTTTAATTGATATACAATGGAAATGTAAAACCTTTTTATATTATTAATCTATTAAAAAGTAGTTGTTGGTATGATTTTTAAGATAGTTATTATGAGCGTTAATTAATATATGCATAATGTTTTGTAATTAAATAATATAAAATTATTTTACGTATGTACTTATGTATTTTTCTTAAAATAGATTTATCTTACTAAGAAACCTAACTCATTCAAATTTATAAAATTTATAGGCTGTTAGTTTTCTACATAATATATATTACTTCTTACACTTAATAAATGTTAAATATGCCAACAATCTCTCCTTATTATTTTTATTTTAAAATTTATTTATTAAATATATTTTTGAGTCTGTCACTTACACAAATAATTACGATCATGTAAAAAATTATTAACTTGTCTCTTTCTTGATAAATATTAAAAAAATTTCTTTATAAATAATAAAAAAAATATAATAAATATTAAGGAATATTTATATTTTTTTTAAGTAACATTGAATTAGTTATTAAAAAACTAAATATTTAAAAATAATGTGTTAAACTGAATTTTTAAAATTAATCATATTAAATTGTAAATATCATAACAATATCCAATATTATTTTTACTATTGTTAAAAAAAATAAAATATGAGAGAGATATTTATATAAATATGAAAAAAAGAAAAATTATTTAATATATAAAATAATAAGAATATTATTAATATTTTAAAAATTTGTTAAGTGCAGACATTTTGTATCGTGCAGGAACCAATTTTTTTTTATCTATTGTTAACAAAGTGCGTATATGAAAAACATGACAACTTATATAATCAAAATACCAAAAATAAAGACAATAAAGTTTGTGTTCATGGTGACCTGTTTGTGGTAATGTGATATATAAAAAAAAAAAAAAACTAAAATTGAGATTAGAATTTTCAATTTCTTTCATTCAATAAGAATTATTGATAACTTAATACTAATAATATTAATAACATAATTAGTACTTTAATAGACAAATTAATAAATATAATAAACATGTATAAATAAATATATTAAATATGTATAAACAAATACAGGAGAACACAATTGTGATGGTTAGGTACTCAATTTAATTGGAATTTAAAAAATAAAAGTGATACAATCGTTAAGCTTATCAATAAAAAATCTATAAATAATAAGGGACAACACCTAATTCATCAATGAATTCTATATTGTTATCAAGTGACTCAAATTAAACTCATAAAAGTGTTTGTAAAGGTATGTATTACACTGAAGATGAATCCATAAAATCACTTCACTTAAATTACGTTACTTTTTTATGTGTTTTTCTTTCTTTCTTAACGTACTTTCTATTCTTTATATTTAATGAACTTCAATATATATTTACGATAATCCATAGTGATCATATACCACTATTTAAAGTTTTTATTTTGATAAACTCTGCCTTAACTCTCACAGTTTTCTGTTAGAATAGTTGAACAACAACTTTCAATTAACAATAACTATTGATTCAAGCTTTTACTTTTACATTAAAATTATTATAACTAACTTTAGTGAAATGCACCTACACTAATAAAGAAAATACATGAACAATGTTTTTTGTTACTAAAGTGAAGTGTCACTTAGATGACTTTTTCATACGGTACTAGTCTTTGTAGAAATTAAGAGACTAGACATTCTACTAAGACTAACAATCATTGTTAGAGAAAAATTCAATATCCATGATTTTGATTAAATGTTCAAAACAACTAAATATAAAATATGGTTACGCTTCATTTGTAAGATGATACTTTCAGTTCAACTAACAAATTATGTAAGACGTAAGTATTTTTCTATTACACTATACAACACTATGTTTGTTCTTTTACAAAAATAAATTATGAATATGCTCAGACAATATGAACATAGAATTAAGCTAACCTTGTGCTACACACACACATATATGCTTATTCTACGTTACAGGGAATGTTTGTTACTGTTGTCTACCAAGAAGATTCATTCAAACACCAGTCATATCAATGATCTCTTTGATGAAAAGTTAAAGTTATTTTCCTTCTACAACTCCTTGATGCTAGCATTGTCAACTCCATAAATACTACATGTTTTGTATGACTCTATACTTTAAACAAAATCAAGCAAAGGTGCATTACCAAGAAGAGATATAAACATCCAACCACTGGAATATTACACAAAGAAGAAAAGAGCAATTAATGTTGCATGAAGTGCATTTAATACATCCTTCACAATCAAGCTCATTAGAAGAAAGAACAACATTCAAGTGTTCAGAAGCTGCTCAACGGCCAAAAAAGAATTTCCGATGGTTATATTCCTCAACGCCTATCTAAAGCCATTAACTAAGAAGAAGAATATGGCAGACCACCTTACACTATGCTAAAATGATGCTCAAACTTCTGTGTTTTTAGATGCTTCATAGAGAACATTGTTCATGTTCTCTTAACAAATTAGAAGATAGAGAATAACCTCATATACATGAAAAGACGCTATCTCTCTCTAGTGAGCAACCATGTGATATGTGGATCACTAATAAGATAATTTACTTATCTTAGTCAGGAGTTACTATTTGACAAAGAATACTCGGTTATTGGTCAAGATTGGCTGCTATTCAAAAAATACTTAGTTTTGTACAAGAGTGGTTATGTCTAAAGAATAATAAATTTTAGCTTTAGTTTAAAAGAATACTTAGTTTTAGCCAATAGTTGTTGACTCCAAAAAATACTCAGTTTTTGCTAGGAGCGGCTCGGTCTGAAGAATACTTAATTTTAACTAGGAGTGACTAGGTCTAAAGAATGCTCAATTTTAACTAGAAATGGCTAAATCCAAAGAATAATTAGTTTTAGTTAGGAGTGTTTGTGTTCCAAATAATATTCAAGGAGTTAGCTAGGAGTTTCTATAACTCAAAACAATATTCAAGGGATTAATCATGAATGACTATGTACCCAAAGAAAACTCGTGTTGTACTTGACAACATTATTTTGCTTAGTGGAGCTAAATCTTTTGATTAACTGATGCAGTCTTCTGTGTTAGACAAACTAGTATAAAAATATAGTGCATACTTCTTCTTTCCTTTATCTCTTTTACTTTGTACATTACTATCATTTGTACTAATATAGGAAGAAAAATGGTTATAAAAACTAAGTTAGAGAACTCTTTTTAAACAAGTTAGTCCGTTAAAATAAAAGTTACATCTGACACATATCGTCAAACACAATCCTTATCAAGAAAATCATTGATAGATCACCTGTCCTTAATATAAACTATAATCTGAATTATCAATATCAGATAATATTTGGGAAAATGTTTGAAAAGAAATAAAATCATAATTCAACCCTTCCTTCTTGTGTTTTTTTTTTCAAGTTTTCTATGGTTCGTATGAAAAGTAAGTCTTTAAAGGGTTGAGCGTCTGAAACATTTAGAGAAAAAGATCTAACACATCAGACATGAAAGAATAGATTATAACTGAAGGAGTATCCATCACAAGACCCCTAGTATTCTTGAGAGAAGATTACACGTACTAGAAGGACAAAATGAAAATCTTCATCAAGTTGATAAACTATCGATTATGGTACATCATAACCAAAGGAGACATTGAGATCAAAACTTGATACGTATTTATTTTAACCACTTTCCTACTGCATGGTGATAAGAATAATGACAAGTTTTGGACCATTTTTATGCATTTGGGCTCATTGGTCTTTAATTGAAAGTTTGACTCAATTCGATGAAATTTTTAGAAAATTTTCAAACTTGAGCATGTTTCATATTTTGTCTATAACTTTTGCTACAAACCTCATATTAACTTGCTCTTTATGTCATTAACTTGCTCTTTATGTCATTATGTAGATAACTCATAGATCTACAAACGTTGTGAGAGGGTTCAAGATCAAATTCGAACTTTAAAGTGGACGAAATCAGCCTTGAAATTGTGTACGGAATCTGGACAACACTTTGAGTGGAAATATTCAACTGAGGACAACTTAGTAATTTCACACCGAAATGAGTTGAAATCAAAACTGTGCATTTCTTTTTGGTTTATTAGGGCAATATAGAGGTGGTTCTGGGCCACCTTAGGTCAAGAAAAACTCTGAATATTGTAGTGAGTTGTGTACGGCAACCACTACACATTTAGTCATTTTTGGAAATACAATTTTCGTTGACTCTCTTTGTTTCTTCTTCATTTCTGTACTTTCATGTTCATTCGCTTTTTATTTGTGTTCATGTTCATGACAACGATGATGATGAGTTGCTAAAAGCTTTGTTCAATCTGGTTCTCGAAGGTTCTCCTGTTCCATTAATCCTTAGGTTTGCATTTTGCATTTGTTTTCACAATTACTTATTCATTTGTTGTTTTAATTTGATTGTTGGATTTAATGGTTGGATTGACTCTGTAAATAGACGAGTACAGTCCGATTAGAATGTGTTGTGGAGTTCCCGGGAGTCAAGTCGAACCGATGATGTTGGTCACCATTCAATTGCATTGGTTTGGCACACTAGGTGTTTGATAAAATGCTTCACAATTGTGGAGTAGTCGGGATATTAAATAGATGCAGGGATTCTAGTCTGTTTAACTCATGGATGTAATTGGGATTATGTTTAGAAACTAGTGAGGGATTTGGGAGAACCAAAAAGAGGTCGGGTTGACTTTTATTACGTGAATTTCTCTATTTTGTTTTAATCATTTTTTTTCGTTTATTTTGTTTAAGTGTCGTACTTGCCAACCCCTCGTGCTACTGTTTAATATTGTTAGTGACTGAGAACGTTCGAGTGGTCCTTGGAAGAATGACTTAGGTCAACTATATTGCAAAATCTAGCCTCTTAGTTTAATTTGGGACGCGTTCCGCAACGCATATCAAAACTCTAGAGCAAGATTAGGCACAAGTTGAGTTCAATTAGATGCCACTCAATAACAAAGTCAGATACACTTTAACCTGTGCCCTATCAAAAGATAAACACAAGAAGACATGCATGTTAAAGTCAGCTAAGGAAATATGGAACTCCTTGAAGATCAATTATGAGGAGAACATAGAGGGTCAGTCAAACTCAAGTTTTGACTTTGGGTGAAATTATGTTTATAAAAACTACCAACTCTTTTTCTTTCTTTAAGAAGATATACAGTTTCATTCTTGTGAAACCACCATCTCTCTATAACACTCCTAGAAGTTTTCTACCTCCTCTCTGGATTTGTGATCACATAGGTTATCAGATTGACAATTAGAGGTCACCCCTAGATTCCTAGCGTTGAGTAGATCAAGAGTGTCCAATCAGATTCTTGAACACAGTTGGCTTGCTTGTGATTTTAGGGTTTTTGAGTATCTCTACCCTATAGAGGTAAGGGAAGCTAGTTTGAATGTTTTTAGTAGATATTATATTTACTTGTTTTGTGAATTTGGGTAAGGGAAGTTAGATGTATGTTTTTTTTATAAATATTGTAATTACTTGCCTCATGAATTTGGGTAAGGAATGCTAGTTCTACATTTTTTTAGATATTGTAGTTACTTTTCTTGTGAATTTGGGTAAGGGAAGCTAGTTGCATATTTTTTTAATGGATATTGTAATTATTTATTTTATTAAATATGAATTGGATGAATTTAAATTGAATGGTATGAATGTTTATGTATAGTATGATGTAATATCAATATTTTTGAATGATGTGGTGTGTGATCGAGACATAGTATCTTCAGGAAAGGAGATACCCATGTTGAGATTATTAGGATGTGCATTGTTTGGGGATTCGATCTGTCTAAGGAGGTATCCTGACTCTACTGGTACATTGGATTCATATAGATGAAGAATATCAGTTAGTGAAGAGTTGAAGGAGATTTATATGACCATGTCTGAGGTTTGAAATATGAGCTGATTGGAATAGGACATATGGATTAACCATGTGCATATGGGAACTATAACTAAGGTTTGAAATAGGAACTGATCAGGACAGACTGTGTATAATAGGTGCAAACCTCTAAGTCTAACTCAATGCACAAGTCTTCTAGAAGTAGAGAGCCTAGTATCTTTGTATGAATTATGAAATATTGAATTATTGTTGTTTGATTGAGATAGAAATTTAATTTATGAAAATACATTATTTAAAACTCTCTAACTTATCTTTCTTTTTGTGTGTTGTTTTTTTTTGTTGTTTTCTTAAACTGCAATGATCGTGTATTACACGTGAGCAGAGGATTTGACAGTTGGTGTGAGTCTCCAAATGAATTGATGGAGAAACTTTATTTTATTTTATTTTTGTTTTATTTGTAATTTTATGAAGATATTTTTATTAAATCTTATATGGAGAAATATATTTCAAAATACATGATGATTGTATATATTCAAATTTATTCTATAATTTTATGTAGTTAAGTTCCTAATACATGAAAAATATGGGATGTTACATCTAATAGCTGATATAGACGAAGAGGCAAACTCTAAGCCTTTCTTTAATTTTATTATAGTCTCTAATTCTTAATGCTCTTTTTCTAATCATGAAGATGAAAATGATCTTTCTTATGAGGAACTCATTGCCCTTGTAAATCCATTTTTGAGCAAACAAAAATTCAAAGTCTTACTTTTTGAAAATGACAAGCTAAAAAAGGATAAGATTGTAGCTGATGAGACAAAATTTGCCTTAAGCAGGCTATAGCACCTGACACAAACAAAATGAAAATTCTGTAAGGAAAAATAACATACAATAAACATGATTTTGAAAGGTTTTTAGAGAACTATAAAACTCTAAATCTTTTATTCTGAACTTCCAGGCATGCGTTAGATAACTTTGACTTAGGCTATGATCTCCAAAATATAAAAAATTATAAGAAAATGATCTCAAAACAATTGCAGAGTCCTCTTTCTCATGGTAACAAACATGGACCCTTTAGTGTAAAAAGCAAACACGAGAAAAAACCTCCCAACACTAATAAGAATGGAGCCAAGAAAATTTGGGTAACAAAGAAATTCGTTATTTCTTTTGTGGGTATGGTTAACAAGAAGATGCAATAGAAAAAGATTAACAATCATCATTCGATGATTTTTATACTTTAAAAATAAGGAAAACATAAGTAGAGAGAGTTAAATTATATTTTTATCAAGTTTAAAAACTTTTTCCAAATATCATCTGATTAATTGTACTTAGATGATCATTTAAATTATCAAAAGATTAGACTATAATCCTTTCGTCTGATGTATCATATCATACACAACTAACTAACTTCACTAAATCATTTATCTATAACATTTTCTTATTGATTTTAACAAATGATCAGATTGCAATTCTTGTATCTGATAGATCATGACCGGTGCAAATTAAAATCTCAAGTGTGATAATTGAATAAAAGATAATTTCCAAATTTTTGTCTTCATAATACTCTCCTTCTTCAGTTAATACAATCAATAATGACATATAATGTAAAAAGATTATTGAAGAGAGAAATATACACCACAATATATATTGGTTCGTCTATCGCAACAAATTCTCAATCAAAACATTAAATTCTACTAGACAAACTAATGTTGCAAAGTGTATTTCAAGTATTTTTTGGGTTTGTGGCTACTCCTGGTTGTTCCCTTGAGTATTCTTGACACAAGCCACTATTGGCTTAACTAAGTGTTCTTTGGGCTTGTGGTCACTCCTTGATAACCCTTTAAGTATTCTTGACACAATCAGTCATGTCTTAACTGAATATTTTTGAGCTCGTAGCCACTCTTGGCTAACCCCTTGAGTATTCTTTCCCAAGTCACTCCTGGCTCAACAAAGTATTATTTGTTAAGTCACTCTTAGCTCAATAAGTATTCTTTACCAAGTCACTCTTGATTTAACCGAGTATTCTTTGTGAAAAACATATTTGGCTGAGTTCAAAAGGGGGGTGAATTGAACTTCGAAAGATTTTGCAATTTTAAAATACTGAAAACATTTTTCGCAACTAGAAAATCTTTAATGAATCTCAATGATCAAGAGTATAAGGTACAACAAAAAATAAATTGACTTCAAGCACAAATGAATTGATTTCTTCTTCTGGCAGAGAAGACAATTTATATAAGATTATCAAGTCTAATGCAATACAACAAAACAACAGTTCTGCAATGGCTAAAGATAAAGGCAATCAATCACAGATTCACAATCACCAATAACACATCAAAGATAGTATCACAAATCTGAATTCAGATACTGATATTGATTTAAAAAATAAAGAAGAACTAACAACTTCACACAGTAATATCAAATGAGAATATCTACCAGAATAAAATCTAATTTTAAGACACAATTACTACTACAAAATTAGATTAACAGATCTGATCACACTAATTTCAAAATTAAATTAAACACAGATACAGATACTGCAGAATATACTCAAATTGAAACACAATTTTAAAAATGCTATAACTCCAGAAAATTAGAACACGCTTTCTTGATGCAGAGAGGTTATAGACTCAGTCAAAACAAATTTAAACCTGAAATTTAAATCAGTAAAGAAATTAACAGAAGTGCAATCCAGTAAGTAATTCAGTTAAGCCACAGATTAATCAGAACCAAATCAATTTCTAATTAGTTTCCGTAGACAGCGCAAGAACAGATCAAGATTGTGAGGCAAGGGTTATGAAGAAGAGACACAATCAATTTTATACTGGTTCACCCTTCCTCAAGGACTACGTCCAATCTTCTTTGCACCACTAGCAAAGAAAGTTCCACTAAATCAATTAATGTTTCACATACAATCAATCAACCAATTCCTACTCCCTGTAAGAATAAAGAAACCTCAACTACTCCCCGTAACTCTCAATCAATTCAGCATAAACACAAGGCTAACTCCTATAGCCCAAAACCAATACAATTGTTCAAGAATTTTACAGAATTATCCTGATTGGCGCAGAAAGAAAGGCCTGTACACAGTTTTGAAGAAATCCAGTAGCACACTACTTTGGTCGAGATAGATTCTTCAAGTAAAAAGACCCCTTTCAAAATGATTAAGAAAAACTCTAGATTTTCTTAAAACGATTCTCTCAAAGTAGTTCTCACAAGTGATGCTCAAAGATTGTATTCTTGTTTTGTATGTGTATATATCACACTTGAAAACCCACTAGATTTATAAGAGAAGAACCCAAACTAGATTTTAAAAAATAGTTAATTCAGTTCTGTCCAGGCACAAATAAATTGATTATGCTTAACCTGAAATTAGCTTATATTCATCCAATGCCTTATTTTCCAAAACTGCTTTTAACCAAAGTTTTACCTTATACTTTATAATTTGATTTAATCATTTTAGACCATGTGCTAGTGAATTTCTCCTCAGATATGCATAGGTTCTCTTTCACAACCAATCACACTCACTCACACTAAGACAAAGCCTAAAACACACTTCCATCTTCTTGCTTGCTTGCTTTGGCTTGCTTGGATTCATCAAATCCTTTAGTATTGTGAGAGTACTAACACTTTGGGCACCTACTGGTTCATTTGTCACAACAAACTACATCCAGTTCTTGACTAAAATAATTAAGTTCAACCAACTAGACTAATGCTACAAAGTACACATTGAGTATTATTTGGGCTCATAGCCACTTTTAACGACCCCTTGAGTATTCTTGACACAAGTCACTCTTGGCTTAACTGAGTATTCTTTGGGCTTGTGGTCACTCTTGGCTAATCCTTTGAGTATTCTTTCCTCAAGTTACTCCTGGCTCAACCAAGTATTCTTTACTAAGTCACGCATGACTCAACGACTATTCTTTACCAAGTCACTCTTTATTTAACTGAGTATTCTTTGGGCATCTTACCAGTTTGGGTTACTCAATTGAGTATTCTTTACTAAGCCACTCATAGCTTAACTGAGTATTCTTTACCAAATAGTTACTCCTAACTAATGTAGAAAGGTTGAAGGCTTTTAATGATCAATAAATCATTGCATTTGACTGCTAGGGAGGATAAGATTTTTCGATGAGTACAAAGTTTAGGCTTTCTCTACTTGTTAATATTATTTTCTTTTCTCCCTAGGAAGGGGTTGCATCTTTTGACGTTTACAGTGGAAAAACTCCCTCTCTCTCTCTCTTAGGTAGCTGAATGAACAGTCTCAGTATTCTTTGGGAGACTTTTTCCGATTTAGGGATATGACAAATTCTTTGCTCTTAACTATAGGATCTCCTTCTAAAGCTATGTAGAGACATTGGTATTTTCAACAACATTTTGGCACAATATTACCTCTACTATCTGTGCAAAGGGTGATCCACAACATGTTTTTAACATCGTATTGTTGTTCATAGGCTCTTAAGATCACATTTTGAACAAGGATTGATTTGTATTGTTTCATCTACTACAAGTGAGACCTATCAACCTGTCATCTCTCACTCTAGAGTATTGGGAGACTGCATTCAAAGACAAGTTTGCACAAAAGAGAAGCAAAACTCCTATTTCGTAGTGCATGTTGTTCTCCAGAATCATGCGTCTATATGATTCATGGAGGAACCACATCGTCTGTCAAGATGGAAGTACACGCTTCTATGTCCTCTTTAACCTTACCACCTACATGAACAACCTTACCCTCACCTAGCCAAGCCTACCCAAAACTTCTGTTTGAGGAAAACCCTAACTAAGCACTTACCCACAAGAAAAATCTTGTTCCTTATCATGAGAGGCCAACTCTTCCTATGAAACCTAAACACAAAAAAAAAAAAAAAAAAAAAAAACCAAGAAAAAAACATTCAAACCCACATTAAACAAAAAAAAAAACAAGGAGAACGATAATAGAGAA
>Ga0099825_1000773_pt1 | contig 37013 bp, 19 predicted proteins | sample SiratroredBW_FD_76838 | JGI IMG/M metagenome (GOLD analysis project Ga0099825, IMG submission 76838) | Root nodule microbial communities of legume samples collected from California, USA - Siratro red BW | ecosystem: Host-associated > Plants > Roots > Nodule | place: USA: California | collected...
ATTTTTAATATTTTCTGTGAAGAACAAAAGGATTTGGTTTTTAAACAAAGTGTAAAAAAAGGAAAAAGAAAAAAAAGAAATTGATCCATTTTTTTAAAAAAAAAAAAAAAAAAAAGTTTCTCGTTCTTGTGTTTTGGGTTAAACATGGTTAAGATTCTGTCATTATATTTTCATATACGTAAACTTAGTCTTCTAATTTAAAAAAACGTAACTTTAGTGTCTCTTGCTCTCAAAATCATGATACGTTTTTAGAATGAAACCTATTTTTCTTTCCTTCTTCAACGTCTAGAGTTGATAACTTGGGACACTTAAAAGTTGTGTTTAAACATATCTCAGAGTATTATCTCAAAAAGAGGATAAATATGGACAAAAGAAAAGTCTTAACATTGCTAATCTGCGATAAATGGGATAGTTGCTTTATTAAATTATCATCATTTTAGTGATATAATTTTGATGATTTACTTGTGATACTGAAAATAAAGGCTGTTAAAGTTAAAAATGTTATTTTTAGGTGAAGATGCAAGTGTTTTTGGTTGGTTGGTGAGCTATTTGAAGGGAAAATGTGCTGTGGATTAACAGAATCCATTAAGGAAATTATGGCCGGACATGGGATAACGGAAGCCAAAAATGGTCAAAGCTATAACGGATTCAAACTAAGCAAGAGGTGGCAGAGACAAATGCACCGATTGAGAAAAACATAGGTCCTCCTTTGTAGGAGACCATTAAGGGAAAACAACAAAGCCTCCTTTCGTATTATGGACTTTTTAGCATGCAACACGTTTCCCTTTTCTTTCTGTTGAGAACCCCTGTTTTCTTCCAATCAGGTACCTTTTCTCCATGAGAAACAAAAGCACTTCTCCCCACCAGACTCTAATCCCATAATCTAGGAACACAAATTCCATTAGTAATTCAAAATAAAAACACCAATAAACATAGTAGTAACCTGGTTTTGACTTTTTGTGTAGGTTAATTAATCATTTCACCTTCTTCTACATCTAACTAACATGCATTGAACATTTTCACCATAACTTGTTCATCATCCCAATAACCTCTTCTTCTTTTCAGGGGTCCAACCGTTTGTGGTGGTGTTTCCGGCAACGCGCTCTTTTGGACACAACCCTTTGGCCGGAACCCAGAATTAAGAACTTCATGTGAATTCTGAGACACAGTAACAATGTCTTCCTCTCCTCATAACAATTCTCCTGATAATGCAACACCCGATAATGCAACACCTGATAACAACACCCCAGATAACAGCACCCCTGATGACGCTGACCACTCATCTTCACCGCCGTCACAATCACCACCTCCGTCATCCTCGCCCCCACCCTCTTCGCCACCTCCATCTCCGCCGCAATCATCACCACCTCCGTCGTCCCCACCACCATCATCTTCATCTTCGCCACCCCCATCAGAAAAGTCCTCTCCTCCCCCTCCAACATCAAGCAATTCAAGCCCGCCACCTCCCGATAGTTCCTCACAGTCACCGTCTCCACCCGGATCGTCACAGTCTCCACCCGGATCGTCACAGTCTCCACCCGGATCGTCACAGTCTCCGCCCGGATCGTCACAGTCTCCACCGGGATCGTCACACTCTCCTCCCACCTTTGAAGCACCCTCTCCTCCACACAAATCGTTACCATCTCCATCCACTCCAAAAAATAGTGGCAGTATCAGTGACGGTGGCGGTGGCGGTGGCGGTAAACATGGAAGTGACAATAGCAGTGATCGTGGCAGCCGCGATAACGGTAAAGCCATAGTTGGAGCAGTGCTTGGGGTGGGGAGCGTGCTTCTTCTTTTGGTCATCGTCTGCGTTATCTGCTCCAGGAAGAAGAAGAAGAAGAGAATGTACTATTATGGAGAGCAATCACTTGGAAAAGGTAACCAAACAAAACCGTTATTGTTTCTTGCTTGGCTTTTATACATGTCATGCACAGCACCATTAGATGAAAAGGACGTAATTTGTCACCACCCAATAACATCAAAAACACAAAACAAAGGAAAAACAACCCAAATAGAACAATCCATATATTGAATCACATATGACACCGTGAAAAAAAAAATGAAAAGTTTAAATCCATATTTACCATGCATTTTAAGAAGAACCGTGATAAACGAATTCAAAACGAAATACAAGTTTGTGAGATTCGAAACAATGGAATTTAACTTGCATTGCCATTAGCCGTTCTATATTGCTTAAATTTTCATCAAGTTACACAAAATGGTGTTGAATAATGTAAGAGGGATCATGAACATACTTCAAAAGCATTGACACATGGAAAAAGAAATGGATGACCTCTGAAAAGATCAGGTGGAAGGGCTAAGTGATAAGTCACTTGCCCAACTCTCTCTTAAATCTCAAAAGGGCCAATGAATTGGGACCAGGTTTACCCTTCCTGCCAAATTCGTATGATCCCTTTCCTTGGAACTAAACGTAAAAATACATGTTCCCTTAAGTGTAAGAAGACTTTTGTCTATTATGAGCATTCACCAAGTGATCTTAGATTATCCTTGACCTTCTCAATAGCTTCTTAAATAAGATATGGACATACCAATCTATATTCTCTAGTTTCAAACCAATTAATTGGCGATCTCAAACTGATAACTTATAAAAACTCAGACCAAAGGCAAGTGTTGGTTTCAACTACCTCCAAAGTCGACCACATAAGCATGAAGCATATCTTCTTGTATTGTATTGTTTTCTTGAATTGACCACCAGTCTGAGAATCAAAAGCAGTACTCAAATCTAATCCAGTTCCCAAAAGTGCTTGAAAGGATCTCCAAAAGTGAGTTATAAACTGAGGTCCTCGATATGATATAAAGGACAAGGGAACCCCATGTAAAGATATTATCCTCTCTTCATAGAGATTGCATACTAAGTTACTAATTTGGTAGTCTGCACATGTAAGAAGTGTGTTAGACCCGGTCAATCGTTCCAGAATTACATTGCGCGAGAAGACATGAAGAAGAAAACAGATATAACACAAGTTTTGTATTTAAATAAAGTAATGATTATACAAATAAACAAAATTGCAGCATAACCTAACCTACTTTGTGAAACTAAATAATATATATATTCTTGAAAAGTCGTTACAAAAGTAATTAACATCATAACCAATAATAGTAATAATAATAATAATAATAAATCTTTCCATGATCCTTTTTTCACATTGTACAGGGTCACTTCATATATTCACGGTGGAAAACAATATTTATAAGACTACAGGCACTAAGCTCTTAAGCTACCTTCTCTTTTGGTTGCATCAGATGAGAGTTATAAGAATATGATTATTCGATGCATAGATTGTATTATCTCTTCTGTTGCGACAGACAGTGACAAAAGAAAGACATGATGAGACAGGGGTTCGGGGTATAAGAAATAAAAGGCGTCCATTTTGTTTTTCTAACTGAAACTGTGTTTCAAACTTCTACATTTCATTTTCACAATGGTTGTGGATTCTAGTCAGTGAGATAAAAAAATTAGTTTACAAGAAGAAATTTCAATTTTAATTAAAAACAGAATTAAGAATGAATAATATAGGCATCTGATCACATTACTAACATTATTGCCATTTCTTTTCTCTCCTTGTATACATTTATACTTTTCACTTTTTCATCTCTTTTTCTCTGAAGTTGATTTGATTCCTTCTTGCATAATGATGTTTGAGAGAATCAAACTAATAGCCTGTTGATAACTCTACAGGGAATAATAACTATTACAACAGCGGGCAACACCCGGGATATTACGGAGGTCCACACGGGGACCATGTGGTGAGGGTACAAAATGGAATGGGTCCTGGCGGTGGTGGTGGTGGAGGTGGGTGGGGTGCACCACCGCCACCTCCTCCGATGATGAATAGTGCTGATATGAGCTCCAACTACTCGACGGGACCACCCCCTTTGCCTCCTCCCTCACCAACCCTTGCTCTAGGCCTCAAAGGTGGCACCTTCACTTATGAGGAACTAGCTGCTGCCACCAACGGATTCGCTGATTCAAAACTGATAGGACAGGGAGGCTTCGGTTATGTCCACCTGGGTGTGTTGCCTAATGGAAAGGAAGTGGCAGTTAAGAGTCTAAAAGCAGGAAGTGGACAGGGAGAACGAGAGTTCCAAGCTGAGATTGACATCATTAGTCGTGTCCATCATCGCCATCTTGTGTCACTCGTTGGATACTCTATTTCTGGTGGCCAGAGAATGTTGGTCTATGAATTTATTCCCAATAAAACATTGGAATATCACCTTCATGGTAACTACTACATTTTTCTGAGTTTGTTTGCTGTGAGCACCTGCAACCAAAATTGCTAATTGTATTCTATGGTGATATGCAGGAAAGGGCAGGCCAACAATGGATTGGCCTACTAGAATGCGAATTGCAATAGGATCAGCCAAAGGACTTGCTTATCTTCATGAAGATTGTAAGAGAGTCACATCCCTCTAGATTATGATCATTCTTTTTTTATTCATCTTATTCTGTATTTACATTTTCTTTTTAATTTTTGCTGTATTTTCATATGCACTTTAGGTCATCCTCGTATAATCCATCGTGATATTAAAGCTGCGAATGTCCTCATTGATGATAGCTTTGAAGCAAAGGTTCAGCATAATTACATATTTTACCTATTTCATTGGTTTTATATACACATATTTACCCACTTAATTGAGTATGGCAACAACGCATTTTATTCAGGTTGCTGATTTTGGATTGGCTAAGTTGACCACCGATAATAATACTCATGTATCGACTCGAGTGATGGGAACTTTCGGGTAATTTTACATCACCATATGCTTTTTATTCACTGTAGAAACTTCAATAAAGAAATGTTTTTTGCTCATGATATGCATGCTGACACAGGTACCTAGCCCCAGAATATGCATCAAGTGGAAAATTGACTGAGAAGTCTGACGTTTTCTCATTCGGGGTCATGCTATTGGAACTCATAACTGGAAGGCGACCTGTGGATCACACAAGTGCCATGGACGACAGCTTAGTAGATTGGGTTGGTATCATGTTCATTCAAGACTCTATCATTTGTCCTATAACACTTTTTTTTTTTCTCATTGAACTATGTTACAACTTTTTTGAACCTATGAACCGTGTAGGCTCGACCACTACTGAGTCGTGGATTGGAAGAGGATGGCAACTTTGGAGAGTTGGTTGATCCATTCTTGGAGGGAAACTACAATCCTCAAGAATTGCAAAGGATGGCAGCTTGTGCTGCTGCTAGCATTCGCCATTCTTCCAAGAAACGTCCTAAAATGAGCCAGGTATAGTCACTAATTCAATTCATATATTCATATTCAATTAAAGTATATAATTATTATTTAGTTATTATGAGTTTACGTGCAGATTGTGAGAATATTGGAAGGAGATGTGTCGCTGGATGATTTGAAAGACGGGATGAAGGCAGGGCACAATACTGTTTTCAACTCTTCAGCTGGGTCAGAACAGTATGATACAATGCAATATAATGCTGACATGGAAAAGTTTAGAAAGGCGGTGTTTTCTAGCCAGGAATTTGGCACCAGCAGTGGTACCTCTAGTGGTGAAGTGAGCCAGAAACCACAGCTTTAGATTGCAGAACTATAATGAGATTACCAATTCTTGTATTGATTGCTGATAATAACATTCCGAAAGGAAAGAGAAAAACCAAGTGGCATGCGTGCGTGCATGGGAAGTGAGATCTAAATCTGTAGACAACTAAGCTTGATGCCTTGAATCGTTTCGGGGTGTGTTTGATGAGGCCTAAAGTCAATGTAATGTTATGTGGCTTGCATCTTTTGTTCAATGTTTTATATTCTTTAATTTGGCAATGGTGTTACTTCGGGATGTATAGGCACATGTTTGGAATGGATGAACATAAATATAACTCGTATCGTTGATGCAATGTTTCTTGTATTTGTTTCACCAAGGAGGTGGTGGTGATGGTAGTAGGCCTTTCAAATACTTCATTCTTTATTTTTGTTTTTCTTGAGTATGTTGTATTAGGCCTTAAAAACATACTATATTATTGTTTGTGATAATAGAGTTTATTAAGAAATATTTAATTTGATTTATGAAGGCGTTGATTGTAGGTTTCTGAATATTTTTTTTATTAGATGGGTTTAAGAAGTTTTGTTCTCATGCACTTACCTGTTAGGTGGAACTTTCAATGAAGTTCTCATGACTAATTAAATGTCAGGAGCATGTATTTTTCACTTATATATGACAGACCCCTATAGGGGAGACATTGAATTGAGACTCAAATAAGTTTTGAATAATTTATGATTTGCATCTAAATTTTTCTAATTTTGACAAGAAGACATCCTCATTCTTTGAATTGGTGTCTAATTAAAAAAAAGAAAAAACTAAAAAATATTTTCAAAACTTATAAAATTGGTCATCAATCTGGCAAGAAGAGTTAAAAGAGATGATAGAGGAGCTGTGTTCAAATTTGCTTAGCTTATTTTTTTATTCAGATTTGTGCTCGTGTTTCAACCTGATTTGCAGGTTTTTCTAAGAATCCCTACCTAATCTCTCTGTCACGAATAACCCAACCAGAACAAGGAGAATGGGGAGAGAAGACGATGGAATGGATGCACACTCTTTCTTTTTCAGTGAACAAGTCCTAGTTGTTCTAATTTGTCTCTATTCAATAAAATTTCAAATATTACAAAAATCATTTTTTAAGAACCCTATATAATCTCTGTCACGAATACCGCAACAAGAACAACGATAATAGAGAGAGAAGACGATGGAATGGATGCACAGGAGAATGGGGAGAGATGACGATGGAATGGATGCACAGGAGAATGGGGAGAGATGACGATGGAATGGATGCACACCCTTCCTTCTTATTTAGTGAACAAGTCTTAATTGTTCTAATTTGTCTCTATTAAATAAAATTTTAAATATTACAAAAATAATCCAATCCAATTTTATGATTTATTTTTTCTTTTAAAATTTTTCCTATTAGTCTATATATATTTCCTGCATGTTATTGTTTTAAAGAGCACATATCATTGAAATATTTTGTATCTTACAAATTTATTGAAATATTTATTTTGAGATATTATAAATTTGATGTAAAAATCTGAATTTATGTTGAGAATCTTCCAATTAAGTAATTTAGGTCATTTTAAGTATTTAGATAAATTTCTTTATATTTATTTTTAACTATAAACAATTTATGTTTATGAATTGATGTATGATGTTTAAAGTTTGTTATATATGTGAAATTAACATTTGGGAATATTGTGTTGTTTTGTAAAATTTTAAAATGTATAATTTTTGCCTGGCCCACCCAAGATATCTAAAATCGTATTTAAAATAATACTTTACTTGAACATTTTTTATGTAAATTTAAATATGTCTCATTTAACTTATTTAAGTGCAAAAAATATATTTATGAAAAATCACTTAGTAGATTGAAACTTTGAGAATTTTTTATGTTTATGAGCAAAATTTCACTCACAAAATTAATAATATGTTATTTGAATGATTTTGATATTTATACTTCTAATTTGATTAAATAAATATAGAAGTACATTTTGAATATTTTTTTAATATCTATAGGTAAATATTTAGTGAGAATTTATACTTTAAAATGAAATGTGTTGGAATGATATAAATATCAATTATCTTCTAAACACTTAGATAACAATTTTGACTTTTTTTTACCTAATTAACATTTTTTTAGCTTTTATTTTCCTTAATAGCATTCTTTATTTTCTATTTTCTTCAATAGCACTTTTTATTTTTTTAATTTTTGAAAAAGCACTCTTTTAATTTTTTATTCTGTAATTAATGTATTAATTGTGATTATTATTTTTTTATGATTTTGTGATTGTATTTTATTATAATAATTTACTGGTTATATTTTTGTATTAAAATCGATATTGAAAGAAAAAATTATAATAAATTATAAAATTGTTATTTAAATTAAAATTTATATTTTTGATTTGTTAAAAATATATCTAAATAATTAATAGCAAAAAAATTGTATAAGTATTTTTGCAAATAAATATTAATTAAATAGTTTAAAAATTTTAAATAAAATTTAATTTATTTAAGAATTGCTTTTAAATGTTATGTTTATTACTTAAAAATTGTTAATTATTGTAATGTTACAATATGCATTGAACATAAAGAGGAAAATAAATGACAATCATATATTTTCTAAATAGTTTAGTTAATGATACACGAAATACTTTGTGTGAAATGAAACATAAATTTTATGTTTATCAAAACTCAAATTTTATCTTTATAAGAAATCAAATAATATTTTAATAAAATATCAAATTTTATCTCTATCAAAAATCAAATTCTATCTTTATCAAAAATCAAAATTTACTTTATCAAAAATCAAATTTTATCTTTATCAAAATTTTATTTGATTTTTGTCATTAATTAATTAGATATTTTTTGAACAAACTAAAAATACAAATTTTAATTAAAATAAAAAATTTATAATTTATTCTTCCAATATCAATTTTAATATAAAAATACAATCACAAAATTATTATAATTTATTTTAATATAATTTATTATGCCAAATTTAAATTTATTATAAAATATAAAATAAATAATTTATCAATTTTTCCTATTATAATTAATTAGTTTAAAAACATATAAAATATTTAATTTTATTTTTTTTGTATTATTTTTTTAAAATTTGAATTTAATTATTTTGACATTATTTTTTATCTTAATTTTAATAAATTAATAATCACAATTTTTAATAACTATTATAAAAAATAGTACTATTGCATAAAATAAAAAAAGTGTTATTTTATGAATTAAAGAATAAAGAATGTTATTGAGAAAAATAAAAATTAAAAATAAAAGGTGCTATTGAGAGAAATAAAAATTAAAAAGGTATTAATTAGGTAAGAAAAAGTCAACAATTTTATTAGACAATACATATATATTAGTTGGAATTGAGTACTTAAAATGACTTATAAGTAAATAAATTTAAATCTAGAATCAAGTACTAATCTTTAGTTGACATAATCAATATGTATTTTTCAAAAATCATTCAATTGTAAATTAAACTAAAATTCTTTATAGTTTAGATATTTTGAGCGAAGTCGATATATCTATTTGTGTGATGTAATACGATAATAAATTTAATAAAAAAATTTGTAAATATAAATTATATTATTACATTAACTCTAAATTGTATTAATTTGTTTTTTATACTTACTACAACTCCGACTCAAGAGCAAGACAGGTAGTAGGTTTTCTTATAAATAATAATAAAACATTGTTCTATTATAATGTTTTGAATTGTAAATACATATTTCTAGACATATATTTAAAATTATAAAATCCATTTGTTTTATATTACATTATTCTTCACCTATTTAATAATTAAAATATTCAAACATGTTATATATTTTACTTTTTAACTTATAAAATAAACATTTCCAAACAATCAACAATCTAAAAATTTTAAAAAAATGTGGGAGTAAAACATATAGAACTGAAAATGAATAGATTTAGTTTAAATTTTCTATAAATTGACCAAAAACCTACAAAAGCAAAACATAACTCATAGAAAAATCAATAAAAATGAACAAAATAATCCAAAGTCTTTCATCATCTATATTTTTTTTTTTTTTATCCCAAAAACCTAAAAATTCTAATTCATTTTAGTTTTTTTTTATTTTTGTTTTTTATTTTTTTTTTTTTAAAAAAAAAAAAAAAAAAAAAATTTTTATAATATAAAAAATTTAAAAAAAAGTCTATTAAATTTTTTTTTTAAAAAAAAAAAAAAAAACCAGCATCTTTAATACTTCCTTTGATGCTCGATTATAGTATTAAGAGCTAACTTTTATTAATGATTCATTCCTTTAAGTCTCAAACAACCATTATATCTAATATTATTGTTTATATATACATTACAAATATGGAAAAGAAGAGACAGAGACAAATATATTGATCCAAATAAAGTTTTTACCAAAATTTATGAGAAAAGTGTTAATGTGGTGATTGATGATACATTTATTTTAGATATGATGTGAGGATTAGTTTACTAAAATTTTATTGAGATTCTTAGATCATTTGATGTTTGAAATAGTTCAATAGTTTAAGACCGTGTAGTGATTCAAGTGAGTTTGTCTTGTTTAGTGTCTGTTTTTATTAATAAACTTATCATCCAAAATGTTTATGATATTAGACCCTTTATTCTACTTCTAACGTTAATTTCTTCTTTACCTTATATTTAAGTGACGTTTTAAGTTCAATAGTGGGAAAAAATTCACATATTCACATGTCTTATCATCTAGTTTAAGTATGCTTTATATAAATTAATCACAGTAGTCGTGTCATATAAATATATGACTTTATATTAACAAATTTATTTAACTAAGAGTTATATATCCAACTGTATAATAAAAAATTGTTATTTGAGTGAAGGTTCACAAATAGAGAAACTTTGCATCTTTTAAGGTTTAGGATTCTAACATTAATATAAATCAAAGCTTGTTAACAATTTAATTGAATCACGGTATTTAATTTTTTTTTCTTCCTTTGATTACCTTTTAGCTAGTTCTTTTGCAAATTTTTGTATAATTTCATATGCGTGATAGACGATTTATAGGAAATTTATTTAAGTTATTCTATAATAAACAAAATGTACAAAATGATGTGTTGTTTCTGTAACAAGACTATATAGAAAGAAAAATTAATAACATAAATTTGAAATGAGAGATGTAGTGAATTAAATTAGAGAATGTCAAAATAATTCAAAACAGATTTAGAGGAGGACTTGTTTCTAAAAAAAAAAATATAAGAGATGATGAAGAGGTATAATTTCAATTCATGTTTTATAAAAATGTTTATGCTTAAAAAATAAAAAAAAAATACAAATACCACCCCTTATAATTAGTAAAAAAATTTAATCTACAATGAATCATATGTCATGTTCAATATAATCTTCACCATAGATAATTTCCTATAAAATTAAAATATAATTTATATGTTTGAAATTATTTATCTACTCCACATTTTAATAAATAATTATTTTAGTCTATCATATTATAGCTTATCTATTAGACTAGAAATTAACATTGCGATATTATAAGTATAATTACAAAGGCTTCTTAAAATATAATTCCTCTGTTCCAAACTAATTGTAGTTTTAACCATGTAAAAAAAAAATCAAAATGATTGAAGTTTCTTCCTTCCAATAAAACATAAATTTTTTTCTCTGTACTATCTCCTAAATTTATATCTTTTTAGTTAAAGTAACTATTAAAAAAAACTATTTTAATAGGTGAAATAGTCATTATCCTTGTTGTGCAATAACCTTTAACTTTGGTGGAAGTAAGGGAGGGTGTATTATCGGTATAGATAAAATCTGAGAATACATTTATGTATTGATTTAATTAAAAAATATATAAAATTAAACATAAAAACCCTACCATACCTGGAACTGGATACAAATAACCAAGGGCGGAGGCAGTGAGAAAGTAGCAAGATCCCGGTACCGTTCGATCTTTCATCCAACGGGGCGGGGCAGAACTTGGATCGGATCTTCTTCTTATATTAAGTGCATTCTTCTCCCTAATTTGGTTTTTTTGTACCCTCACATCACACCACACTCTCTCAACTGCGCAATCTCATGGGGGACTTCAACAACAACAATAACGATGCCTTCATGCGCAACCAAAACGCCGCCGTTCAGGCTCGCACCAAAGCGCAGAACCGTTCCAACGTCCTTCAGCTCAAACTGGTCTCTTCCTCCCCAATCTTCTCTTCCAATTTCTCTTTTCTGAATACCTATTTTGGATTTGCTACCGTAGCTAGGGTTTGTTATGCCTGTCTAATTCCCGTGATTTTTTTATGTATCGGAGATTCAGATTGGACAGAGTCATCCGACTGGTCTCACAGCGAACCTGCTGAAACTCTTCGAGCCCAGGCCTCCCTTGGAGTACAAACCGCCGCCGGAGAAACGGAAATGTCCACCGTTGACAGGTTTTGTGAACGTTTGCGTTGGTTGGTTCTATTTTATGCTGTGTTCAGATTAATTGATATGTTTTCCTTACTCTTTTCAAGGGATGGCACAATTTGTGAGCAAATTCGCCGAGCCTGGGGATCCGGAATACGCTCCACCTATTCCCGAAACCGAAACTCCTGTACTGTTTCGTTCATTTTTGTTTCTGATAAATGGTTTCTGTGTTTATGTTTTATTTACTTGATGCAAGCGTGTGATTATTGTTGAAGCTTATTATTTTGATTGGGAAGCTTTGTTTCTACTCTGAAATTGAGGGAGGGAGTGTGAAGGTTGAGCCTTCTTCTGAATGGTGTCTGTGATTTGTTATTAGAGTTTGTTGGGGTGAAAATTTACCATGACGATTAGTTTGTAACAAATGTTAATGTGGAATGCTGGAACAGATTTAATTGAATGTTAATAGTGCATGGTTTGAATAAATTCATCTATTCATTGCTTATGATGTGTACTTTAGGTTTTAAATGCATGGTTACTTTGTGGAGTAATCATTTTATGTTCCTTGCCTTCGTGATTTTTTATGTGTGGTGAATTCTTGTCCTTTGTGGTAGTTTTTTGAAAAATCATTTTTGGCTAGGTGTTAAATGGCAGAAAAGTTATTTTAGGTTATGGTTTTGATTCATTTTGTCGGTGTAGGCACAAAAAAGAGCCAGAATACACAAGCTAAGACTGGAAAAGGGAGCTGCAAAGGCTGCTGAAGAGCTTGAGAAATGTGATGAGTCCCTTATTATTGTGAATATGCTAATGTCTTGATTTATGTTCTCTGGATGCCATTCTTATATTGGCTGCTTTGCAGATGATCCACATAATGACCCAAATGTATCTGGGGATCCATACAAGACATTGTTTGTGGCTAAACTTGTAAGTTGGATTCTCCAATGTAGTATTGGCTTGCAATTTTAGTAGCATACACATCTTATTGTTGCTATCTTCAAACAGAGTTACGAGACCACTGAAAGCAGAATCAAAAGGGAGTTTGAGTCATATGGTCCAATCAAACGGGTAGGTATTTTGATATCCCCAAGGGTATTTGGTAAGAGCTCATTCATAGTTTCTTAGTTATATCTTCTGTTTTTGTAAGTTATGTATGATTTTACCAACCTGCAAAATGTCTTTCTCAATTACATAATTCTACATGCATATCTATATATACCTCGAACAACAAAATCCAAGCTATTTTCATAATATTGTTTAAAATTGAATATTCATATTCATGAGTCTTGTGGTTGACCAGCTATTAATTTCATGGTATGATTATCTAGAAAATGTGATTTTGTACTGTTAATCAGTAAGCCAGTTGGTTATCATTGCTAACTTGATCGTTGAACTGTATAGCTTGTCATGATGCTAATCGATCATGCATAACTATTATCCTGTTCTGTTCAAAGATTTTAAGATACAAATTACGCATCTTCCTGATTAAATATATCATCAATGATGGTAAGTAAATATATCATCAATGATGGTGAGTGACTTTGCAATGGTAACTACTGTATTTAGTGGCACCACTAATTTCCATAGAATGGATTATTTTTTGGTTTCTTTTATTAGTTTCAACGTAGTTCCTCTGTTAATTTATGCGGATCAAGAGATCTTCTGAGTGCATGGGTCTATCTAGGAATTATGTTAGCAGTAGGTATAGTATCTAAAAATACATCCATGGTAAGGGTGTGGACTTCTTATTCTGCAAATGGTAAACTGTTATAAAATTTCAACCAATCTGGACTCAAGTTCATCTGCTGTTAACTGAACATTTAGTTGAGCAGAGCAGTGATGCCCCTCGTTCCTTTTGGCCTTTGTTTTCAAGCAAGAAAAGGAGACTGACTTCTGTTATTTTCTGCACTGGGTAAAATACATTGGGAGTATTGCATTCTTTTCCTCTTCTGTTTAATTTCTTAGCTAGTATGTTTTTGATGTTGCTAAATTTTATTCTTGGCTAAGGCTAGAGTATCTATCAAAAACAAATCAGCAATTGAGAAGATGTCATGGTATTTTCTATATTACCTATAGTTGTTTTTTATTTTAAAAATAATATCCCTGGTAAGGGGAACTAGTCACCAACTGGTTAATTGGCCCCAAATACATCAGTTTTTCTGCAACTATTGCTGGTGGTGATTCATCTCTCGATGGGAGCTGTGTGATTTAAAGGTGAGCACGGCTAATTAGGCACAGTGCCTGTCTGCCGTGCCATTTAAGAATATACCATTAGTCCTTTTTTTGGTTGTAATGTCAATTATGAAGTGAGGGAGTGTTTATTACATTTTCTTTGCAGCTGAAGACCAATATTTTCTGTTTTGACTGGCCTTTTTTCAATTTTCTTATGGTATAGGTTCGATTAGTTGCTGACAAAGAGACTAATAAGCCCAGGGGTTATGCTTTCATTGAGTTTCTGCATACAAGAGACATGAAAGGTTGACAGAGATTAATTAATTTTTTTTTTCACTATGGCTTTAGATTCACATCTGTGGTTCATTTTGCAGCTGCTTATAAACAAGCTGATGGTAGGAAAATTGATGGTAGAAGGGTGCTTGTGGATGTTGAGCGTGGGAGGACTGTTCCAAATTGGAGACCTCGTCGCCTGGGTGGTGGGCTTGGTACTACTAGAGTTGGGGGAGAAGAAGTTAATCAGCGACATTCTGGGAGGTTGATCAGTCTATCTTCAGTCCTTTTAATAATTGCCATTCACTTTATCACTTGCTTTTTCAAATAACCTGCGCTAGAGTGCTGACAGAAATTAAACTTTTATTGACTGTTTATTTGGCTTAACCAATACACAACTCATGGAGGAACTCCTTCAATTTTCAGGGAGCAACAGCAGTCTCGTTCTGAAGAACCTAGAACACGAGAGGACCGACATGGTGATAGGTAAGGAACATCAATTGTTGTCCATACAAATAATTCTTTCATACTTGGGAATGTTCTATTGTTTCCCTGCATTCACTGATGTTAATATAATTGTGGACTTTGAAATAATGTTCTTTCATTAAATATTTTGCAAGTCACTTACTTTGATTATTGTTGGGCTGAGATCATTTAGGGACAGGGAAATATCACGTGAAAAAGGTAGGGATAGGGATAGAGAACGAGAGCGATCACGGGAGCATTCTCATGAAAGGGTCAGGGATCGTGATTATAGAGAGGATAGACACCACAGAGACCGAGACAGGACTAGGGACAGAGACAGGGAAAGAGATAGAGACCGTGGACGTGATCGAGATAGGGCACGGGATCGTGATAGGGATAGAGACCGTGATCGTCATCGTGAAAGGGATAGAGATTATGAAGTTGGGGACACTGATCGACGTTCACGTGATAGGGAGTCTGAATATGATCGTGTTGAATCTAAACATGAGAGGGACCAACATGGGGAAAGGAATCGTGACTATGAGCCTGAGGATGATCGTGGTAGGCATAGCCAGTATGAGCATGGACGTCGACATGCTGACCCTGATCATGACCCTGAGCAGTATGACCACTACCATCATGGAGATGACCGTGGTGATCATTACAATCAGTATCATGACCATGATAGGATGGAAGATGACTACCATGTAGGACGTGCAACATCTGAATCACATGAAAAGGAGAAAAGTCATGGTACAGACCGTGAATATCGTCGCTCAGAGAGATCTCACTCCCGGGAGTATGATTACTAGGAATTTGGGCATCGTATTTCTCAACTTTATTGGTAACATTCATCATTTGGTTATGTTTACTTCTGAATCTTGCTGTCCACTCCTGGTCCGCCACCCTGGTAATTGTTGTGTGATCATTGCACCGTTAAAAGGACACAGTAGCCGCTGCTATCCATATTTGAAAACTTGAATACTCCATCTTTCGTGTCTTTTGCTTCTTTTTGTGAACGTGGACTTGGACCTGTAGTGTTGGTATTTGTTTTGCGATTTCTGTTGTTTTCTTCTGACATTTTATGAAATGAACATAGGATTTTCTGGGAAACAATTTGTGCGGCTTCCATGTGGTTTCTATCTTGGGATTTGTGTTGTTTTCTTCTGTCATTTTTGGGAAGTGAAACGCAGGATTTTCTGGTTATTTTTTTAGGAAACAATTTTCCTGTGGTCACTTGATAAATGATTGGCGCTTATGTTTACAATACAGAGCTGACAGCATTATTTGTCCGTTAACTTATAGATTTTTCTGACGTTGGATGCCAAATAATTGATTTATTTCAATACACCAGTCAATTATGTGACACAACTTCCATGATTATTTGAGGTTTCAAAAGATTGTATTTGAAGCTGACAATTAGCTTCTTTAATTTCATTTGGATTTGGAAATCTAACGCTACGGAAATGAATACACTTTGTATGTTGCTTCTTGCAGTTTCTAAGGAGAATTCTTATGATTGCACTGCTAACTGAACTTTATTTTTCATCGATGGGAAGTGAATGTTAGGAATGAAACGGCTCAAGCATGTAAGCTGCGGCATTCTGTGAGAGACCATTAAAGCTTTAATAGCCCTGAATTACGTGAGAATCGAAGGAAACTAAAATAATAGTTTATTTGAACTGAACTAACACAATTTGGACAAACTAAACTGTATTGTTTCGAAATTCAGTTAATTGAGTCCGAATCAAACTGTTTTCACTGTACTGCATAATACAGCAAAATTTTCACACCTTTATATTTACTGTGCCAATGGCGTATAATTCTACATAAATTGTTCAGATATTTTGAGGCATTGTGCGAATGGTTTTTGATAGAGGAGTTTCTACAAAGCTTTTAATTGCTCTGACCGTTGAATGTTTAGATCTTTCGAGTCAGATGCATCCAAGGCAAGAGCTCCAAACGTTTAAAATGTTCGTGTATCCACCCATTTTTCTCATTTTACTGATGCAGCAAATGTACATCACCAGCGATACTTTTATGAAGCAGTTATTAAAGACTGAACAAGTAAAATACTTTAGTTCAGTTTTTATTTAAAATAATTCAGTTTTTTAAAATTTAATTCAGTTCACTTATTGAATATCAATTCAACTTAGTTATTTTTTTTTATCACCGAGGAGTGGTGGGCGCTGACTGACTGTTCGATGGTCTAAATTAAGGATTTAATGTAATCAAGACAAGCGTCACCACGTTAGGTATTACCTTTCTGTGTTCTGGAGGTTTATAAAAAATACAAGGTTTGATTAACTTTATAGCCATTATATTTAATGAACAAAATAACAATAAATAAGGACCAAAACTAAATAAGAAAATATAAATAAAACCAAAAGGAGACTAGAGATTATAATTACAGAGTGTTGGATTGAATGAGAGATATTTTAAAAGAATTGTGTGATTGGTTTATAAAATTAGCAAGAAGAAATAGATGAATTCCATGACATGAAGAGATAAGTTTTGGCTCTTGGTCACAGAAAAAAAAATATTATTATTGTCCCTTTTTCAATATCATCAAGGAATTAGAAGGATAAAGAAAGAAAATATTAATTTTAAAAAATTAAAATATGTCAAGATTTTTAAAAAAATCAAATTCTCCAACACAGTACCCTTATTTTTGTCCATACCCATCCTTGGGTTGGTACGGTAGCTTGGGATGCTTCTCCTCGTTACTCAATTATATCCTCCAACTTTTTCATACAATCATTTTAACATTAAAATCACTATTTTCTGTCTTACCATTCTCTACTTTCGAAGCATCAATCATATTTGCTAACAAAAATTTGTACTTCATCTTTATTTTTTTTATATTCTTTTTAAATAATAAAACAAAACCAAAAAACACATCTTGTCGCTTTAATCGTTCCCAACAAATAAAGAACAAATGTAGAATAAACACTTTAATGCGTAAACGTTTTCTTTTCAAAAAAAAGACTTAGTTATTGTTGTTACATGAAGCTTCGTAAAACTGGTAGGTTTGTTTGTTTCTCTTCTAACGTTACTATATTTAATTATTCTTTTTGAGTGGTCTGTTACTACGAGGTTTTGTATTCTATTTTCATTTTGCCCTCTTTTCAATAAATAGCTTTCTTCTAAACAAGACGAAAAAAATTATAATGGAAATATCACCTAAACTTCAAATATACACTAACATAAATTATTTAATTTAGTACCTATTTGTGAAGTTGTTATATTACACAAAACTATAGCACAATTTTTTGTGGATTAACTAAAAGTTTAAAATAAAATTGCGAGCTCTCAAAAACTACGACACTTGATTACTAGCAAGATTTTTGGTACTTATCAACCTTTGTTAAAGGGATAACTCTCTTTGTTACTCTTATGAAATGAATATCTATTAGGTGAAATAGATATTTAAAAAAAGTATTAAATGAAACCAAGGGAAATTCATTACAATTTAAATAATCCGAAAACTATTTTGTTTCAGTTTTTTCCATCGTTCCAAAATTTGTTGCAAAATCGAAATACAAAGCATAAAAAACAATTAATGTGAGTGGTTCTATCATGAAGCTTCCTCCGGAACCATTGGCTTGTTATTGACGTTAGGTACGGTGAAGGTACTAATTTAATTTGTTTTTCAAGTGGTGAATCTTTGGCATTATTTACATTGTGACACTCTTTTAGCACAAAAGAGTGAGTTAATTTCAATTTTCAGTATTTCAGAATTGATAAAACGTCGAAAAATAAAAACAAATTCTAATCTAATTATTCTCGCTAAGTCTTCTCCAGGACATGTAATATCTTTTAATATCTGTTAACAGATTTCTAATGAAATAATCACAGTGTAAAACAAGAGCACAATTTGTACCTGCCAAAACGACTAAATACCACCCAAAATGTTCATAATGCATTTCAGTAAGGATAAAAATTTTGCTTTTGGTTGGAGTTTCTTCTTATAGTACCTTTAAATTGGTGTTGTCATTTTATATGAACCTTCCTTGCAATTGTTGTAAAATATAAATTTTGATAAAAAGGTAATAAGTTAATAACAAAACACACTCAATTACTACAAACTGTGTCTTTTCAATGACCATACAATTTTAAGAAAAATTAAAAGGCAGTGTATAGGAATCTTCTACTATTGTAGATTCTGTACACAACAAATGGAGTTTTGGCAACAGGTATGAAAGCAATAACATGTGAAAACCAAAATTAAACATCTCTCAAAATTCATTTAACTAAAATTTCTTTAATGAAATTAAAAAAAAAATTTACTGAAGTAGCCAAAGATATTTATATATATGTAAACACAAGATGGTGGTACTGAAGAATGCACTCAATTTTCACAATTTTCTTTCTCAGCTATAGTTGTAGAAGCAAAGGGAGAAAAAACAACAACAACTAAGGAGCATAGCATTGCCCTTATCATTCTAATTCCTAGATTATCATCCTTGCATGCATGGCTACGTTTGTGAAACACAAGACTTATTCAATTGCTGCAGCAACATGGTTGGTCTTATGTATCCTTACTATGATCTGCAATGTTAGTTTAGCAGATCGAATGTTGAAAGAACAAGAGTCAGGAAATGATGGTAAGAAAGAGAGACAAGGAGTTCTGGCAGCCATTGTAAATTTCTTGTGGGAGGACGGAAAGTCTTCCTATGAACCTGTTTGGCCGGTGAGTTCATCAAACACATAGATACATTATTATGAGTAACTTTGTAGCATACATTATATATCATAGTACTTTGTTTAATTTTTTTTTTCCTTACAATGTTGTCCTTTTACAATCTGAAATGTGCATGCATTGTGCTGGTGGTAGAGCAGAACATGAAATTTGGTTGGAGAATTATAGTAGGATCCATCATTGGATTTTCTGGAGCTGCATTGGGAAGCGTTGGAGGGGTAGGAGGTGGAGGAATTTTTGTGCCTATGCTCGCTTTGATCATTGGCTTTGACCCCAAGTCTTCAACGGCCATTTCTAAGTGTTAGTCTCTACTATCTAGCTTGGTTTATTGCAAGATTAGGTTTTTGGATTCTTCACATCATAGCTTTGATTTCATAACCTCAGGTATGATAATGGGTGCATCAATATCCACCGTGTACTACAATCTGAGGCTCAGACACCCAACACTGGATATGCCGCTTATAGACTATGACCTGGCTTTGATTTTCCAGCCTATGCTGATGTTAGGAATAAGCATTGGTGTGATATGTAATGTCATGTTTGCTGATTGGATGGTCACAGTTTTGCTTATTATCTTATTCATAGGTAATAACTATATAACAACATTATTAATGCCTTACTTATATTTTTCTTGCTTGCTAATGCTAATTTGGAAATAATCGGTGTCAGCCACATCTACAAAAGCTACATACAAAGGCATAGACGCATGGAAAAAGGAAACAATTGCAAAGAAGGTAAATAAATTCACCTTATTGCACTTCCTGAAATCTTGAAGTTGTGTCTCACCCCTTCAGCATAATTATATGAATACTATGCTACTTGACTTTCAGGAAGCATCCAAACTGCTGCAGGCAGAACCAGAATCCGGTGGTAAGCACTTATAGACCTGACTATATATTCAGAAGAACCCTTCAGCAACTATGTGTGGAAGATGATTTCAAAACTGAAAATAACAATATGCAAATTAAAAAGGATCCACATTCCAATAATAAGATTTATCATATAAAATTTAAAGTAAAAGAAAATATCTTCAAATGGTTGTAACTTAACTTGTAAACCTTTTATTACAGATGACTACAAGCCAATACCAAGTGGTCCAACAGATGCACTATTTGAGCAGGTAATCCCAAGGTTTTTTCAAGTCGTTTCTACTGTGTTAGATTCATGATTTATCTAACTTTTACCGCTGTACAAAATTTTCATGTGCACATGCAGGCCCCTTTACTAAAAAACATACATTGGAAAGAACTAGCACTCCTCGTGTATGTCTGGGTGGCTTTTTTCATTGTTCAGATTGTTAAGGTGATCAAACTATTACATACGGTCTAATTTTCTGATTCCTTAGTCACACACATGCAGCTGCTGAGTTTCTCCGTTAAAAATTTACTAAGTTGTGTTTTCTAAGTGCATTTCTGTGCAGGAATACAGCAAGCCCTGCTCCATCCAGTTCTGGGTTCTTAATTTCTTGCAGGTAAGATATCTTTTATTACATATTTGGGTACTTCTTATCAGATGAGTTTCTGCAATATAAAACCATTTGGTTTTATGGTTATAAGAATCCTTGAATAAAGACAAATAAACCCTTTAAGCTATCAAAATGCTATCAAAATGTATCAATTCCTACAAATTGGGTTAGAAGGCACAAGAGGTGACATGAAACTAGATAACAATAAACACTGATTGCTTAATGTTAATGGCAAAAGAAAATTATAATATATAGCATGCATACTTAGGAACACGGTATCAAATTAGTTATCAAACCATCAAACAACTACTAGCTTTTTGATATATGTAACTTTCTGCAAAATAATACCATGACACGCCAAAGACTAAGTGATATTTGATTTGCCAATTCAAGGTTCCTATTGCGATCTCCGTTACACTTTTTGAAGCCATAGGCTTGTACAAAGGAACTAGAGTGATTGCATCAAAGGGAAAGGAAATCACCCATTGGAAGATTCATCAGATTTGTCTCTACTGTTCCACTGGAATAATGGCTGGTATGGTTGGTGGACTTCTTGGTCTAGGAGGTGGGTTCATTTTGGGACCGTTGTTTCTAGAATTGGGAATTCCTCCTCAGGTACCCTCTTCACCCTTCGTGTGTATTAACCATCTTAAGAATTTTCCCAAGAACAATCTCACAAGAAAAATATAACTTTGATTAAAGATCTGTTCTTTGTATTGTAGGTAGCAAGTGCTACATCAACTTTTGCTATGGTTTTTTCATCCTCCATGTCAGTAGTACAATACTACTATTTGGATCGTTTCCCAGTACCGTATGGTAAGTGGCAATCAAAAAAATCTGGAATTATTTAGAACTAGAACAAGTTTCTGGAAAAGCAAGAGAAACAAATTAAAGCCTGTGTGTGACACTCTTTTATTAACATCCAAAGTTGTGAAACTTGCTAGTTATTTGTTTATTAATCTATTTACCTCTTTGCTTCAGCTTCCTACTTTGCTTTGGTTGCAACCATAGCTGCCTTCACTGGTCAGCATGTGGTGAGAAGGGTAATTGTAGTTCTTGGCCGAGCATCCATTATCATCTTCATACTAGCATTGACCATTTTCATCAGCGCACTGAGTTTAGGTACTTTCTGTGATTTTAATCAGAATACATAGATTTTTGTTTCATCATTTCACTTCTTTTAAATTTTAATGCCTATTTCTTGTGTTATGTATGTGTATCACAGGTGGAGTGGGAATAGAGAACATAATTGAGAAGATAGAAAAACACGAGTATATGGGCTTTGAAGATCTCTGCGCGTCTTATTAGAACTACTACATAGAATAACATTATTCAAACGGTCACCTATTAGTCCATTTAATTTAAGCAACGGAAAGATTGTGTTTTTTTATCTTATTTTCCATTATCTAAATGTTGATGTTAAGCATTTCACTTTGGTTGCTGAAAAATCATGTACAACTGTTCATTAAAGACAAATTGGAAGGAGTGGTGTGCCACGAAAACAAAGCACTGGGTGTATTCTCTGATCATTTAGACAGCACATCTGACATATCATGGGCTATGAATGATGAAAATAAAATTTTGGCTTTGTTGTTTTATCGGTTTATGCCTTTGATGAAAGTGAGCACGTGTGGTCCACCGAAGTTTGTCTATGGAATGTGGTGATGACTCTTTTTTGAGCGTTACACAAAAATAATGAACTGGAATTACATCTCTTAACCGTGATAATTGATGAAATAAAGTAGAAAAGTAGAAAAACGGTTTTGCATCTTACATTTTCTGAATTAAATTGAGTATATGCATAGCATTAACATGCTATATCTGTATTTCTTCAATTGGAGAATTTAATTCATTCTTGTTGAAAATCTTCAAAAAGTGAGGTTTAACAACATTTTAACGACCCTTGTGAACAAGGGTACAAACATATTCCTAAACATGCTTACTATTGGAATAGCCACCTCCTAAAAAAATTCCTTCATGTGATCCTTCTTAACTGGAACAAAACTTCTCTAGTGGTCACAAAATGTCAAAGTAAGAGTGAATTTGTTCAAAAGAGTAATACTAAGTACTTGAAATTTTCTTATGTCATAACCAAACATTATTTGAAATCATATGGCTTAAATAAAAAAAACTTATCACTGTTATTTATTTAAAAAAAAGTCCGTTCAAAGTCATTTCCGTTTTATTAGTTAATAATAATAATAATAATAATAATAAAATACTTTTGTCACTTTTATCCGTCAGCGAGTGAGAGTCTATGTTTATATATATATATATATAAAATACATTTCCCTTAATAGGTTTAGGTAAATGAAATTGTTTTTAGAATTGTCCTTTAATATCATAACAAGAATACATTTTTCTATCATTTTTATCCTCAAACGTGATAATTACATCAATGAAAATAAATTTTAAATAACTTTTTTTAGTAGATAAAAGTAGATTGTAACAATGGACCATTTGATTGATCACTTAGGTCAAAAAAATATAATATTCTAACAAGCATAAAGTAAAATAGCAAAATAAATTTCTTAATGGTTCATCCTTTTTTCTCAATTAAGTACTTAAAGAGATTTTATTAATTAAATTACTTTATTACATCGAGTTAACAAATATTTATAAGTTATACCAAGTTAACAAATTTCCCTAGGTTATATATATTGTTCTTTAATCTCTCTGAGAATAAAAACTTATAAATGATTATAACACTCTTTGGGATAATACTAATAAAGATAACAAGGATATAAATTTACAAAATGAATAATCATAAGGTTTAGCATTCAGCCTAAAAGACAGTAAATACTCAAAAATTTGATAAGACTATAATACTTGTATTTGCTACAAGATTTCTTGCACTTGTTGTTTGTATTTTTATCTCCAACTTTGAGCATATATATAACTTCTTAAACATGACCCTTGGGTTCCAAAAAATCAAGTTTGGATTATGCAATATTGTCCTATTGCATATCTTTGTCTTGTTGGCTATGATGACATTATAAATGTTCAAAGTAACGAAAACATTAAATTTCAATATTTCAAAACATTCTTTAACAATTATAAAATATTCACAATATATAACTGAAATAATTATAATAGAATCAATAAGATTCATTTGTTTTCATATGAAACAACTGTAATTAATCAATGTCATTCATTTGATTTTATACCATGACATCTAAAACAATTACAACAAAATTAAATAAAAGAATTTTATTTCATATAATGACATATAAAACATTTATAATAGAATCAAATAAAATTCTTTTGTTTCATATAATGCCATATAAAACGTTTATAATAGAAATAAAATTCTTTTGTTTTCATATAATGACATACACTTAAAACTAAAACTTTGGATTTCATTTTCAGATATTGTAACCATTTGATTATGACACTTTTAGCATATGTATATATTGAAAATTTGTTTAGATATGGTGGATTCAACTGATTTAAATAAAACGATGTTATATGAACAGTTGATTTATTATGCTGTCTTCTTTAAACCAAAGTTGTAGATGGTTATACATGAACTGTATTACACTTACACAAGATACTGTTAAAACATCCATATCACACATGAAATAGATAGATAATTTTTTTTGTTTTTGTTGTCATTAAAATTCGATTTTCACATATAATTTATTGGTCATCATAGTGACAAGTGAGTTATAGATTTAGAATTTAGAGAGACTATTTATAGGACTTAGACCCACAATTTCAACAACACCTACTTTGTCAATGCTGCCTATTTGTTTCTTTCAATAAATATCACTTATGAAACGTAAACTTTATTAGCTACTAAAATTCCTACCGAGATGGTGGTGATACTAATTTTTCATGACATATGTGTGATGTGGGAAGTTACAAGTTGCAGTGTTCAATTTTTCAAACCAAACAATTAAAACTATTTGTTGTTACCTTTTTCTCTATTTATTTTTTTTTTTAAAACATCCCAATATTTTCAAAATCAAATGATTAACATTTGATTGCTTTAATAAACACAAGATAGAAGCTAGACGGATAATGATATCATAATACATTAAGCAAAAAGTTAGTATAAATTTATGAAAAAATCTAGATAAGATTCAAATTAATATAAAAGATCATACATCACATGTTTTAGGTAAAAATTATACTAAATAATTAAATAATAATATTTTATATGTATTTATGCATATCATATATATATATATAGCCTTTTTTATTTTTTAAATAAAAAACTCAACAATAAAATTTTTTTTTATCGACAAATTTAAACATTTTTTGTACTGTTAGTTTTTTTATTTTTCTAAATAAAAAAAACTCATTTTCGTCTATATCATTCAGAAAATTCTCTAAGCTTTGAAATGGTAATCTTCAATTAAATTAAAGAATCCAGTACAATCGAGATTCAAGACTTAGATTTTTAAGAAAACATGAAAGTTTGTAAATTCTATTGGTCAAGATTGTAAAAAAAAAAAAACTTGTTGAAGTATGGAGATGATGACAGTGTGTTGTTTTTTTTCGTGTGTAGTATTTTCTTTATCATTCAAATGAAAACTATAAATAATGATCAATGCACTTGTTTTTCTCTAATTATAATTTTTTCATCAAATTATATTATCCTTTGATGTATAAAGTCGTGTATTTTCTTTATCATTCAAATGAAAACTATAAATAATGATCAATGCACTTGTTTTTCTCTAATTATAATTTTTTCATCAAATTATATTATCCTTTGATGTATAAAGTCCTGCAGACAGACGACAAATTCTTCTATCAAAGATCACAAGCAAATTCAGAGAGCAATACTATTTGTTCCTATTTCTAGTGTTCCTTTTTGCTCTTTAGATGCGTATTATACGAATATGAACATAAATTAGTTTCCTGAAAAATTGTGTTCGAAAATGGAAGTGCAGGCTATGTGGCCAAGCACTGCACGCGTCGTCCCTTTTCACGGAATTTGGGAACTAACACACCGCTGGTCAGCACTTCCAACAACATGGGCCAATAAATGGCCATAGTCTATTCTAGCAATATAGGTTTCCACACACAGGTGGTTTTGGTAGTAAATATCACCAAAACCAGGGTGCAATATTTCAATTCCATTTTCCCGCCCAATTCCATACGCCATCAATAAATATAAATAAATTATAAAAAACTCCTCTCTTTTTAATTGGTTGTTGCTTCATTACACACCAGTCACACTGTTTTCCCGGAACTTCTCGTCTTCCCAACTCTTCCGTTTTTGTATTTCTCGTTTTGCTCCTTCCATTTCTTCGTCGTTTCCTCTGCCAGGTATCGTATCGCAGCCCTAACGCCGTAGTTTCTGTTATTTACTCCATTGTTCATGTGTTTGTTCGGTGATTGTACTCTACGTTTTTAGGGTTTGAAATGGAGAAGAAGGACAAAGTGAATAACGAGGATCTTGCTGTGGAGTCTCCAACTTCGGTTCTCGAAGACGAGGTCTGTTATGTGATCTCTCTCTCTTTCTCTCATTTCTCCAAGTAAATCATTCTCGTATCAAGCACTAACCTGAAGAGTGAACATTTAAGAAGGCCGTTGTTTCTTTCACGCAGTCGCACTCGCGCACAACGTGCTCTTGTTATGAACTCTTTGTTTGGATCAATTCTTTATTAACTATAACTTGCATTTTGTATTGTAAGCTTTCTTTGAACGGCTCTCCTTTATGAAATCCTGTTTGGCGCTATATGTAGTGTTAAAACTTATTCCGCTTTTGTTCTTGTTTAGATGATAGAGGATTTTTTTTTTTATTAACTGTGACTCGCGTCATGTAATGTAAACTTCAGTTGAACGATTATTTTAATCGAGTTCGTTGTTTGTCGTCGTTTCGTGTTACAAAATAGTTTTCAAACTTTGTCGTTTTTGTTAATAGAGGTGTATGTTATTTTTAATTTGGTATAAATTGGTTTTGATTGGTGTTTGATTTTTGTTCCTTTATTTTCAAATGGAAAGGATGTTTGTGCCCCGAAGGACGAATTTAAGTTGGAGGAAGAGTTAATTGCTGATGTGAAAGACGATGGGTCGTCTCTTGTATCGAAAACTATGGCAGAGGAGGAAGCGAAGTTACTTAAAGCTAGGATGAAGGAAGATGAGGTGCTGTGTGAGGAGGCACCTGACCTCAACGACACACAGTTTAACAAATTGGATGAGCTTTTGACTCAGACCAAACTATACTCTGAGTTTTTGCTGGAGAAAATGGATGACATCGCACCGGTACTATTCCACTCTCTCTTAATGCTCCTTTTCTGTGACAACTTTTGATGCATGCTTATTTGTTCTTCATGTTGCATTGCTCTTATTCTTTGAATATTATTTACTAGACTGTGGGTGAACAAGTGAAAGTGGAAGAGCTAGAGAGCAATCCTTCTGCGAAGAGGGGACGTGGGTCGAAAAGAAAAGCTGCTTCCCAGTGCAATACTGTCAGTACATTGTGCTCTGGTGCATCTAAATTGTTTTCACGTAAACTGGCATGCCACTGTATATCACTGGTTTTATGCATAGAGTTGTAAAGTTGACTCTAGTTAGATTTTTAGTTGATCAGATAGTGTTTGGTAATTGATTTGAAGTCACAAAACACGATCATTTCTATCCCTTCTTTATAAGCAAAGTTTTATGAGCAGGTTTATTTTGTTAATATATTCTATTAATTTCCATTGCTTGCATCCAGTTTGAGCTATTTTAATCATTAGTGTGTTTTCATGTTTGTAATTACTTTAGAGGAGGGCCAAAAGAGCTGTTGCTGCCATGCTAACAAGATCTAAAGAAGGTGAGGGGACTGTAGATATGAAAATGACCGAGGAAGAAAGAGTTGAGAAGGAGCAGAAAGAGCTCATGCCTTTACTGACCGGGGGAAAATTGAAGTCTTATCAACTGAAGGGTGTAAAGTGGTTGATTTCCTTGTGGCAAAATGGATTGAATGGGATTCTTGCTGATCAAATGGGTCTTGGAAAGACAATCCAAACGATTGGATTTCTCTCACATCTAAAAGCGAAAGGTCTGGATGGGCCATACATGATAATTGCTCCTCTATCAACCCTCTCAAACTGGATGAATGAGATTTCTAGGTAGATAAGAAATTTATTTATTGAAAATTTTGGCTACTTATTATTACCATCTTAACAATTATTGTTCTGCATGTTTTTATCTTTTGACCAATGGTCATTATTTTTAATAAACGGAATAGGTTTGCACCATCACTTCCTGCCATTATCTACCATGGTAGCAAGAAAGAGAGAGACGAGATCCGAAGGAAACATATGCCTACTAGAACAATTGGTCCGAAATTTCCCATAGTCATAACTTCTTACGAGATTGCATTAAATGATGCCAAGAAATATTTTAGGCCATACAATTGGAAATATCTCGTTGTTGATGAGGTAAATAAATTCATTTGAATGTGCAAAATGTTTTTTATTTTTGTCCAATGTATTAAGTAAGCAATATTTTAATTAGTCTGTATGTTCCCGTTGTCTAACTAGATTTTTTGAACTTTTGAAGGGACACAGGCTCAAAAACTCACAATGCAAATTAGTGAAGGAGTTAAAATACATAAATGTTGAAAACAAGCTTCTTCTCACTGGAACTCCTCTTCAGAATAACCTGGCCGAGCTATGGTCTCTATTGAACTTCATTTTGCCTGATATTTTTGCATCCCTTGAAGAATTTGAGTCATGGTTAGTATTGTTTTCTTACTGGTTTGATGATGTGCCAACACTCAACGCAGATAGTTGAAAATCTAATGCCCTATATTTTTTATGTTTTATATTGGGCTAATGAAACCTTTTTTTTATATTCTGACTCAGCATATTGAATGTAAACAATTTGGGCCAATTCCTCTACACTTCAATAATTTTGCCTGTTTGATATATTGTTAGGAAGTTCAAGAATTTGTTTCAATTTGGATGCTTCCTCAACCTTAGTTTCCTTTACCATTGAATCTGTTGTGTCCTACCTACCCCTACCCTTTTCTGCTCGCTTCTACCAAATTTAATTATGCAGTCTGTTTTTACATTTCTAAAGTCTTTTATTTTTTCAAACCAGTTGCTTGTGTGTTTGTTATTATGTTGCTCTTTTCAATATGATCTATAGATTTTATGTCACTTAGCAATATTGGTTTTGGTTTGATGCAAATAAAACACTATTTATGCATTTGTTTTACTTTATTTAAATATAATTAAATTCCTTGTAGGTTTAATCTGTCAGCAAAGGGCAATAATGAAGCAACTAAGGAAGAACTGGAAGAGAAGCGAAGATCCCAGGTATGCGCTCTAAACTTGCTTTTGTATTACTTGTCCATTCTGATAATAGGAACTGTAAGGCTACACGTGACATATTCACTTGCAGGTAGTAGCAAAGCTTCATGCAATTCTTCGACCCTTTCTTCTGCGTAGGATGAAGTCTGATGTTGAGATGATGTTGCCAAAGAAAAAAGAGATTATTATCTATGCAAACATGACTGAGCATCAGAAGAATTTGCGGGATCATTTAGTTAATAAGACGTTGGGAAACTATTTAAAAGAAAAGATGTCAAGGGGTAAAATTTACTTCCAGTTTTTGCTATCATGCTATGAAAACAAGGTTTTCTTTCAACTCCCTCATTATAATAATATAGATCTGTATCACATTGCTTTACTGCAGGACGCCCTGTTCCTGGAGGTATGATTCGTAATTTGGCTATTCAGCTCAGGAAAGTGTGTAACCATCCTGATCTTCTAGATTCAGCTTATGATGATACAAGTAAGTGTCGTGCAATTGAGTGGATTTACTGATTTCAAGATCTATTATTCTTACCTAGGCTATGTTTATCTGTTCGGACAGCTGTCTATCCTCCTTTAAATGAGATAGTTGAACAGTGTGGAAAATTCCGTCTGCTTGATCGATTGGTGCATCGTTTATTTGAAAGGAATCACAAAGTATGCTTTACAGAGCTGTGTCTACATTTTCCCATTTCCTTGTTACTAAAGAGTCTACTTACATGCTGCTGCATTTGCTAATTGTTATCAGGTTCTTGTCTTCAGTCAATGGACAAAAGTGTTAGATATAATGGATTATTATTTTAGTGAAAAAGGCTTTGAAGTTTGCAGGATTGATGGTTCTGTGAGGCTGGATGAGAGGAAACGACAGGTTTGTACCAATGCAGGAATAACACAACACATGTTAATTCAATTCACTTTTCTGATTTTTTTTTTCATTTTTTTTTTCTGATTATTGTATTTTATTTTAGGCTATGAATATTTTATATTGCATATTCCTTCAGTTTCTTCAATATATACGTATGTTCTGTCATTTTAATGAACTGTTTGGTTGTGCTTTTTCTAAGTGTTCTTCTTGATGAAAAGATGTTTAAAACTCTTAACAAAAATAGTTTTTTTGAAAAAAAAATCTAATTAGAGAAGTTTGCGCTTTTCTTCGAAGCTAGAAAGAGTAGCTTCAGAACATAATATCACTACCACGAAAGCACTGATTTTCAAAGTTTACTTATATCCTAGATAACAAGGAATTAAAGAGTTTTACATTTGTCTGGCGATCATGGTATCTTAAATTTGTAATGACAGCCTTTTTCTGTCTTCCTTTCTTTGCTTTTTTTGTGCATCAATTATTCCAGTAAAACGGAAGCATTATTGACCATTTCTATTGTAGTTACCGTGGTATTTGTAGATAAGCTTTAAGCCTGTTATTATTTGCAAATATTGCTCTTAATCTCTAATCGTTGGTATCTCTTCTGCTCATGAACAGATCCAGGACTTCAACTATGCAGATAGCAATTGCAGAGTTTTTCTTCTTTCTACTAGGGCTGGTGGATTGGGAATCAACCTCACTGCAGCTGATACTTGCATTCTTTATGACAGTGATTGGGTACTGCTTGACATAGTCATTGTTCTGTATTTTATCTATTTGCTTTACTGTTTTATTTATAATACACATTTTTTTTGAGTTCCAGAATCCTCAGATGGATTTACAGGCCATGGATAGGTGTCATAGAATTGGTCAAACAAAGCCTGTTCATGTCTACCGGCTCTCAACTGCTCAATCTATAGAGGTACTTCAATATTGCATATCGGACTCAGTCTTTAGTGTGGCTTGTTATAGGATGGATATGACAGTCTATATTACAGGATCGCATGTTGAAAAGAGCTTTCAGCAAATTGAAGCTTGAGCATGTAGTTATTGGGAAAGGACAGTTTCATCAAGAACGTGCAAAAACTGTTAATATGAATGAGTTGGAGGTTTGTGTTTTAGCAATTGCTATCCAATGATTTATTTTGAATTTCTCCCATGTTAAAAGTAGAAATGAATTTTCTGTCAACTGCTTCCCTTTGGTGTTTAAAGATTTTTGCAGTCAATATTTCCTTTACATGGCCAAAATTACGTTTTGTTGTATTGGCTGGACCAGATGAACATGCTGATCATTAAATGATTAATTAGTCTTTCTCGTCTCATGTATTAGAACTTGTCCGCTCAGCTTACACCTTACCAGTACTTTGTTGGCATTCGCTTGCCTGATCATAACTAGATTGTGCTGTATCTCCATTTGCTTAGGGTAAATGGATTAGCTTAATCTAAAATTTACTGGAAATATAAAGTCAAGTTGAAAATTTTGCATTTTATTATTGGATATATTTGTTTTGAGACTTTCCTAGACCTTGTCTTAATTTGTTCTTTGTGCATGATCGAACTTTAGGAAGAGGATGTTTTGGCATTGCTTCGTGACGAAGAAACAGCCGAAGATAAAATGATACGAACAGATATTAGTGATGAAGACCTGGAGAAGCTCTTGGATCGCAGTGATCTTATCGTCAACAACTCAACCGACGGTAACTTGAAACCTCCATGCAGTACCTTTCCTCTTAAAGGGCCAGGGTGGGAGGTGGTGATTCCAACTGCGAGTGGAGGCGTGCTCTCTACTCTCAACAGCTAGTTTGTCGTCACTATTTATTGGCCCCAGAGTTTGAAATACCTTCCCTTTTGTGGTCTGAGATGATATGGCGTTTTTGAGATGGTCTCATGTCACGGTGGTAACTGGAGGGTATTCATTTTTGTAGATACTTCTAACGTAAACTATACGTTTAGTAATGAAGCTACTCTGGCCATGTTTGTTGAGAGTTCCAATTGAATACTCAACTTGTTCAGTGGAATTCATTTTAAATGATACTAGTGAATACACGTCTGCCATATTTCTATTATATGAAAATATTGTAATTTTTAAAATTTTAAGATAAAATTGTGTAAGGATAAAAGTTGGAAAATAGTACAGAAGAATTAGGCAGTTACTTTTGTCAATGAATTAAGTTGTTTTAGTTAAATAAATTATAAAATTGCGTACTTGTGAACGCGACTGGGTAGTGATTTCTTGGGTATGGTTGTGGGCTTATATTGGTAAATGTGTTGATTCTTTTATTTATTTAAGAAAAAACGAAGGATTGCATGAAGGAGAAGAAATAGTAAATTTATTGCTTTCATCTTTAATTAGAAGGAAACTATCCTCTGTATATGTAACTTTATTGTGGCCGAGTATACTATGTGTCCAATAGGAAGGGGGACAGCTGTATAAAAAATCAAGAAAATGACGCATATTCCAGAATTCTTTAATCAACTGTGGCACTATTAACCGTGTTATTATTCTTTGACATCCATGTAAGGACGGATTCTTCTTACGCCTAGGCAGACTCAACGAAATCACTGTTATATCTTTAATAAAAAATTTAAATAAATCCTACATCTTCGTACCTCCTAATCTAGAATATAAATTTTAATTTAAAACAAAAAATCTTTTAAATACAATTTTTATAGTATAATTCAGAATAAAAAAATTGTATTTTTTAGATTGTATCATATAGAGTTCAAAAATTATATTTAAAATATAAAAATTGTACTACAAAAATATGAAAGTGCAAAAAAAAAAACATGAAGGTGCCAAGAAGAATCACTCCCCTATAAGGGGTGATTCTTTTTGCACCTGTATACTAACTTCCTGCACCTCCATAGTTTTTAATATTTCCATTATAGTCATGTGGAAAAGATAACCTCCATAGTTTTTAATATTCCCATTATAGTAATGTGGAAAAGATAAAATTGCCCTTGCTGTTGGAATAATAGGTTAATGGGCGGTGGAAAAAACCAGAACGTGCAGACATCGTGGAGGTGCTGAATGGAGGTGCAAAGTTGCTGGTAGTAGTGGACGAACATTCTATTGGTGTTAGAGTTGTTGTGGTTGAGGTAGGTGACGGTGAAAGAAGGATTGGAAGAGGAAGTGATGGTAATTTATGATGGTGTTAATTTTTAAAATGTGTTATGGATTGTGTGAGCCACAATGTATTTAAAATATGTTGCAGTTGTGTAACCCACAACCTGCAATATATATAAAAATTTAAATGTTACATAACCCACGACACACTTTATAAATCAAAATTAGTTCCAGTTTGTATAAAAAAATTGCGATGTACTGCGGGTTACACAACCCGCAACCCGCAATGAAGACGGCCCAAAAAAAACGTGCATCATTGTCGTTTTTCAGCGTCAATTATCTACATCTACCTCTCCAACGTCAAATTCAACACACAATAAATCGTTACATGCTTTTAATTGATGGTATAATTCTTAAATATGCCAAATCTTAAAATTTCTTCCCCTTCAAACGAGTTACAATGGAGGTGCAGCAAACGTGCTACAGTAGAGGTCGCATGGAGGTGAATGAGTGCAGTGAACAATAAACAATGAAGTCTGTGGAAGAGGAAACCAAAAAAAGATATGCAGGAGGTGCAGCGTTGCAGCCGGCGGAGGAGGTGCAGGCGGTAGAGGAAGTGTGTAAGGGGAGGTGCTGAGTGAAGAAGAAAAGGGTAAGATTGGGTTAAAAGAAAATTGAAAAGGTTAAAATGGTAATTTACTATTTTTATGGAGGTGCAGGAAGTTAGTATGGAGTTGCAGGAAGAATCACTCCCTATAAGCTCGGAGGGAGATATGGTTGGGTGTGAGGCCCAACCTGTGACAAATAGAATAAAAGTGGATTTAGAAGTCCATGAATTAATTGGAACTAATTAAGTTTTTCTTGAGTTTATAAATGTTGGCGGTAATTTTATGTAAAATCATTATCACAATATATAAGAGGGTTCAATTCTCAATATAGACTTTAAAATCTTGCAGAAAAAATTAACAATTAAATCTCATAACTAACAATGGTCATTTGCTTTTGCATTTGGCTTCAAAAGAATTTTTATATATAATATTTTATATTCTTATTTCCAGAAAATGAGAGAATTGTTAAGATAAATACTATAGTATGTTGTTAATTTTGATGTGCTTAGTTCACAGCAAGTTTCTCAATCGCTGTCATGCTAAATTTTTATATTAGTATTACATTATATTCATTATAACTAGATGTCGAAGGACTAAGAAAAATCTTATTTAAAAGATTACTCATAACTTGTTATTGTTATAAGAAGGATAATAATATATGATTCGGGGAAACTGAACTTTATCTCAGATCTTTCAATATTTTTTAAGAGTCAGATCATTGTTAAGTTTTTTGAATTTAAAGTGTAGCAGAAATTCAAGTCTTTCATAACGTACGTTGATTGTGGGTGTCAAATGATTATGTATTTTTGACATTATTTTCTCAACTAGAATTGTTCTCATTTTGATGTTTTTGAAATTTTCTTCCCTCCAATAATTATAAGGGTCTTTTAATTCATTAAAGAATTATCTCTCTTATTAGAAAGAGAAAAAACAAGTTGGAAGGATGGAAGATGGTCCATAAGAAATATTTGAGTCTTTATATTAGAATAATTATCATTTAGTCTCTTGATAAACTTAACAACTTGATCTTGAGATATAAATTTTTTATTGTTGATTAAAATATTATAAGTATATTTGATAACACAAGTATGTCGTGATAAGGGATGAAAAAATTTTCTATCCTAGAGAATTTTTAGATCAATGAAATTATTTGTCATAACTATTTTTCCTTATTTGAAAGAAGAAATCAAGTCATGTAAATTTACAATACTAAACACATATCTTTGAGATAACTTCTCCATGTCATTGTATATGACAATAATAATATTTATTCATATGACACTTAAATAAATGATGGGTTTGTGAATCTAAACAAACAATTATCATGTTGCTCTTTTCTCAAGTTAAGAAGATAATATGTGTAATAACTAAAGTTTGTGTATTCCAATTAATAAAACCAAATTTATTATTTGACATGAGACTCATGAAGTAAAACTATTGGTGATATATTTTTCCTTCAAAAATATTGATAGAAATAGTTAGGCTTAGATATAAAGGGATATAGATAGTATGAAAAAAGGAATGTAGATAATATGAAAAATATGTATCTTAAGTAATGTCAACCATCCTGTAAAATAACAACAAAAATTATAAATTTCATAACTTTAATAAAATAAAGGTTTGTAGAAGTGAGAAAAAAAATATCAAATTGATTTACTCGATTGTAAAAGTAAAAACTATTGACTAATAAATATAATTATATTTATGTAGAGATAAAAAATATTTTTTCATTGAATGATTCATGATAAAGCATTATTAAATATATGTTGATGGTTAATATAATTATTAATCATTATGTTTCGTTAAAATAAACAATTTTAGAGGTAAAAATGATATTTTGAAGTCTACACAATACATTTTTTTTAGCAAATTTTATGTTATAATTAAGTTTATTTTAAACATATTTTTATTGTAATTAAATATTGATAAATTGATTTACGAAGTTGTTTAAATATTTTTTTTTTCAAATAGATATAGTAAAACCTTATATTTTGTTCAAAGTCTTTCAAATCTCTAAATAATTTGTCTTATTGAAACCATAATTTTACTCTCTATAATATTTAATAAAGTTTTATAATGTGTTTATACAAACGAAAATGGGATTTTGCTGAAAATTTTCCTTTTGAGTGGATGCGATTACCTCGGGTGGGATATTCTTGCATTGTGTTAAACTTGTATTGACTCTTGAGACAGATATTGTTAGTTTATTGGTCGCTTAAACTGTACAAAAAATGTGTTTTTAATTCTATATTTTCTCTCAATCGTGATTAAGGTATCTCTATTTTCATATGGATAAGTTTATTCTTCAAATTTAAAAATATATGTAGATTTAATCTTTTTTATTTAAAGAAAAAGATAAACTCTTTAAAAAAAACTAAATTGATATTTAAAAAAAAAAAGTTAAAACGAAATTTACTAGCATACAAATATAAGGATTTTTATTACGTTTAACTGAAATATAGTAATTAATCATATTTTAAAAAACTTTGGTGCCAAACAGATTTTAGAAAATATTTTCAATATTGAAATTATTATTTTTTAAATAATATTAGAAATATCTGTTTAAAGATTAGAGAAGAATCATACATTACTGGTAATGAAAAGATTAAAGGTACATTTAAGTCTTCACAATTTCAATTAAGAAATTAAATAATTTAATTTCAGGACCTTCTTGATTTTTTATTTGCACTTTGCAGGGCTCCCTTGCCACAGCTAAAACTAAACAGAAAACCCGAAGAAGGCTGGTCATCGGAAACCGGCGAAGGCGAATAGGTTTCAATTTTCCATTTTCATTGGTGGTGGCGGTGGAGATGATAGCTAACTCGAAATTCGTGGATCAGCTTCAAGATTACCATGTTCGATACAAGCGCAACCACTCTGCTCTCACTTTCTTCTCACCCAAGCCCTATGTCCAAACTCGGTTAACCCTTTTTTCTTTTCTTCTCTTATAACTTCATCAATTACATTTTAGTCGTTTAGCTTGATATGTATGCGTTGAGCTGCTCCCAGTGTGCGCAAGCAGAATTGCATGCTGTTCTTTTCTTTCACTTGTCAATTTCAGTAGCTATGATACAAAATAATTGTTATTAGAAGTGCTTTACTTTGTCTTGTTGGTATTTACATGACACTGCAATATTTGTTTCAAAACTGGAAAAAAAAAATTAAAAAGAAAAAAAAAAGAGTTTGAATTGGGTACCATGTATTTAGGATTGTGGAA
>Ga0099825_1000775_pt1 | contig 37006 bp, 17 predicted proteins | sample SiratroredBW_FD_76838 | JGI IMG/M metagenome (GOLD analysis project Ga0099825, IMG submission 76838) | Root nodule microbial communities of legume samples collected from California, USA - Siratro red BW | ecosystem: Host-associated > Plants > Roots > Nodule | place: USA: California | collected...
AAAAAAAAAAAAAAAAAAAAAAAAAAAAAAAAAAAAAAAAAAAAAAAAAAAAAAAAAAAAAAAAAAAAAAAAAAAAAAAACGAAGAAGCTGGCGATAAACATATAGAGAAGAAGCGGAGTATGAATATAGGAAAAAGGAAAGGAAAGAGGAGAAGTGAAGTGAACCTTGTTCGGTCTTAGCGTTGAGGAAGGTGCGGGAAGAGACTGAGGCGGACATGTTAGGGGAAGAATGTTTGGCGGAGACGAGGCAGTTATCTTTAGGAGTGAGGGAGGAGAAGGAAGGCGAGGGCGCGGTAGAAGATCGCAGAGAGATGGAGGAAGCGGAAGAGGAAGAAGAGGAGGAGGAGGAGGAGGAAGAGGAAGAGGTTGAAGAGAGAAGCGGAACCCTAGGAGTTGTAGGCGCAGGGAAGAATGTGGTTGGCGGCGTGGAGAAGAGGAAGCTAGTTTTGTTGAGGCGGAGGAAGGGAGGGATAGCGTGTGCCACACAGTAAGCTGAAGAACCGGTCATGGTCATTCTTCAAAGATCAAACCCGAAAGAGAGGGTGTGTGAAAGAGAGAGAGATAGGATCCGTTCGTATGTGGTGAGTGCGAGGGATTGGCGGGCACACGTGCTTTTCGTCTCCCTGGGACCCACCTGCAACTGTGTGACTGTGGGACACGTGGACACCCTCCAACGGACCCGATACTTGAACGGATAAAACTCCAAGTAACATTATTTTCTTACAACAAATCTTTTAATCATTAATAGGTATATTTTTTAATTTTTTAGGTAAATAATAATTATGATAAAAAATGTGTTAATAGAAGTTGTGTGTAAAATTTTTCATGCTTCTGTTGAATATTCTTTGTCTGCGCTTTAAGCCATGTGCCGTACATGTCGCTTTCGCTCTCTTGAGTGTATCATTCTTCCATTGAATTCCAACTTTGATTTTTTCTCCACATTTTTTAGTTTAATAAATTTGTATATTGACATAATCAAAAATCACTTCTCTGAGATTTTTAAAGTAATTACCATAACTCTATGTAGATTTATTATTATATTAAATTGTGAAATGCTAACAACAGTTCCTTTAAATGTTTTCTTAATGAAGTGGTGTTATAATTAATTTTCCTATATTACATGTTCTGTGAGATATAGAAGACTGAATTAAGGCCATAATAAACTTGTTTATGAGCAAATTAAACAAACAAAACGATCTCTCCATTCATGAAAACTTCAATTATTATATCATATAAGGTCTATTTCTTTGCTGGCTCAAAGAATTTTGGGGAACGAATACCAACGATTAATGTAAATTAAAATAGAGATAATCCAACTAATTATAATTTAGAATGAAATAATTCTTAAAATACATCTTTTCGAGAATTATTACCTTGGGACTGAGATGCCATTATAGTAATAACATATGGCTAACTCTTTAGATGAATTATTGTCCCTTAGTTTTTTGTTTGGAAAAGATAATTCCTTTGGAAGTTAATAAAAAATGGTTTTCCAGCAAGTTGGTGCTTTCCCTGTCTTGATGTGTTCTATGCTATCTTTTGTCATATTTGATACCAAAATTGATATGAGTGTTTGAAATCAGAAAAAGGAAACAAAAAAGAAAAGAAGTAACTGCAGTATTTTTTCACTTTTTTATTAGTACATCACAAAAAAAAAAAAAAAACTCATGCACCTTATAGCAAACTTTTTTCTTTATATAATTAAAAGATCCTCCTTAATTAATACAAACATGATCTTGATCTGAAAGATGCATTACGTTAATTCGCAAAGAAGCGACACATATGTTATTGTGATAGGAAGGGACAAAACCTTAAAAAGGGATGTGTGTAGTGAAATTTTGTTTTAGATGAGAAAGTGAATATTTTAATAAAGCATGAACTAATTAATTAACGAGGAATTATACGCACAGTAAACGTCAGAAAATGTCACTTTACACCATGATAACAGTTTTGGATACACCTTTAAAAAGAGCATGACAAAGATCTATTTTTTTTTTTAATGTTTAAAAGAAGTAGTTATTCTATAATCAAAGGATCATCGATGAGAATAAAAGGTATTAGCTCAAGTCAGCCACCAGCTACGGATGTATCAAGGTGGCAAGTGGCCCCCTTCACTCTTCTATATATATATATATACATTTATGATAATTAGATTCATTTTGTAATAGGTGTGAAGCTTAATCAAATTGCGTCTTTAATCATTTTTATAAAATATAAATTTAATCAATATTCAACGTTTAAAGTTTGTTATATCGTTTATCAAATTTGACATAATTTATATTTTTATAAATATGATATTTAATAATGCAAAATTACACATTTTAAATGTTATATTATCCATTAAAATCAAGTGATGTGGTGAACTTATTGTGTGAAATTTTTGTATACATGATCTAATTAATAAAAAGTGTGAAATTCAAGAGATTAAATTTGCATTCTTTCAGAGGTTATATATATATATATATATATAAGAAATCAAAAATCAAATTAGCTTTAAAACGTTTTTTTTTCTTGTAATTTTATTATAAAAAGTATTTTATATTTTCTTGTAATTGTATTGTCCCTCCCAAAATTTAAAAATATTTAAGATATATAAAGAACAAAAATAAATATATTTTATTTTAACTGATGTGGAGAGTAAATAGTTTGATAATAAATTAGATAAAATAATCATATTTACTTGGAACATGACAGTATCACTTAATTTTTCTAAAAAATACTCAAACAATTAAAACTATCTGCAATTTTGGAACAGTGGGAGCAATTTTAATAAATAACACACATTTTACTATTATATTTGTAGAAAATAAAAAGACAAATATGTTGAGTCATTATTTAAAGTTACCATTCGATTTACTTTATTAATCTTCCTCTTTGTCTTTTTTTTTTCATTATCTGTAAAGGTAATATATTACTTAGTCCATTTTTATGTAAAGTAAAAACACTTAAATTAAAAAGATTAATAACTTGTGAAAATAATTTAACTACTTAGTCTTTCAAAGATTCAAGAATTATAAAAATAGTTTATATTACCAAACTGTATAATATTTCAACTATTATGTCACTGTTATTTACTTTTAAGAGTATATACTGTTTTGTATGATGTACTTCTTTGTTAAGGATAGTATCTTAATAAAATTTTGTTCTCGTACTTCTTATCATGTTATAGTATTGTATATTTCTATAAAAAAATTATGAAAATATATAATTTTAGTTGTGAAAGACTTTAAATATAGCTTACTAACATATTTTCTTACATTTATAATATTTCACATTTCAAACTCTTAAACATGAAATGAATAAACTTTCATGTTAGTCAGTAGTTTATGAATTTTTAAATAACAACAAGAAAGACTGAAACACGGTAAACAAAAGATTGTAACAACAATATAACAATTAAAGGTATCAAACTATGAGAAAATCATTCCTCCAACTTGTAAGATTTTTTTAAGAATAACAATGATAAAAGATGACAAATAACAATTACAATAAGAGACACAAATATTTTAACTTGAGAGAACTTGTGAGAAATAAAAACTCATTATGGGTTAGTCAATTAAGGTTTACTAAGATTAAATAAGTATACAAGAGAGTTACATTAAATATATAAACAAGTGTTTACAATTAGACAATATTTTAAATTAATAAACCTTTTAAAATTGAAAAATAAAGAGAATGAATCTAAAAAGAACAATTGTGGTCCCAATGATCAAAATAAATAATATTACGCTGGGAACCTCTTCTCCAATTTCAATCTGTAAACAAAGTGAGAATTACAATTTTACTAAGGTTCTTCGATAAATATACAAATATAGGTTCATTTGAGATTTACAATAAAATGGAAGGTAACATAAGATTGGAACCATTATACAAATTCAATGTTAAGCCAAATTCAAAACACTTACTATTAACCAAACATTTGTATTGTTAATAAAACAATACTTAGGTAGAATAAATTCTGAACTCCTTATATTAAAAAAACCATGTGCGTTACTGGTGTTCAAGAGTTTGGAGATTTCCACATACATCATGTAAGATTTATTAAGACTTTGTTTGGTTGAGACAGCAGATTTGGGTAGATTTAAGAGAAAAGTGTGTGAAAAGTTAGGTTGTCTGGATGAATGGATGGTGAGAAAAGAAGATATTTGGGAGGAAAGTTTGTGAGTGATGTGATGGTTATAATTTATATTGGTATTTTTTAATTGATAAAAAATGTAAGGTTACAAATTTGCCTTTGTGATTAAAAAATGTTGAAAATGAAATATGATTAATTTAGTAGGAGTAATTGATGAACATTTTAGGTAATCTTGTGAAAAATGTATAATTAAAATTTATCCTTGTAGTTGAAATTATTATTTAACAAAATATGATTAATTTGTTAGGCGAAGGATTATTATTGTAATTATGAAATAGTAATATAAGAAGTTTTCTCATTGTGGTTAAATTTAATTTTAGGTATTGTTGATATATTGAAATTTTGCTGAAATTTGGAAGTTCTAAAAAATTTATTGAAACGGAATTATAAAATTCATTAAATTACTGAAAAAAAAAACAATACGATTAAAGTAATTATAATGGAAGTCATCTATTTTGCGCTCGACCTGGTTAATTATATTATGCACTCAAAGTAATTATAATGGAAGTCATCTATTTTGCGCTCGACCTGGTTAATTATGTTATGCACTCGGTCAAATCTAGTCTGCATATCTATCCGCAATCATCTAATACGGTGTACATATGAATCCTCAAATTATTGAATCCTCTGTGGAAGCATCTTACCATCACGAGGAATTGGGGATACTAGTGCCTCGGGTGTGGGTTGTTGGACATCGTCATGGGTTTACGGTGACTCTTCATCATCTTAATTGTGCAATGTTTTTTTACCAAGAAAATTTGACCAACCTAGGTTCACATATGACTCCATGGATAACTCCACGTTGAAGACATGTAAGATTTATGACTATTTATTGAAACAATTTGTGCAATGTTTTTTTTTTACCAAAATAATTGTTACTATTTATTGAAATTCATAATGAATATCCTATATAATTTAAATAAATGAATTAATAAAAATCATAAATTACTAAATATAATTTTTAATGTATTCAATAATTTAATATAATTTTTAAATAATATTAACCTAATTCCTAAATATACCATATACAAAGAGAGATATACCAATTAACTATGCACAACAAATCCAAAATAAATCATATTGTATAAATATTCACCATTAACCTCAATAGCAATAGGTATTCAAACTTTGCTAAATCATATTAACAACACAACAATAAAGACAACACTGATAAACAACACCAGCAACACCAAAACCATGTACCTATGGAAACCAAATAAACACAACTTCAATCCATCACACAAACCAAAACAATAAATGCTCAACTCAACCCAACCCACACACACGAATCCACATAGCGATCCAAAAACACTGCAATATCTCCAGGAAACCAACGCTTTCCACCACCAACCAAACCACATGAAACTCAGGAACAAACTCCTGCATGTCATAATGAAGATCACCATCAGCAACCTCAAAGCAAGGGAACAAACATCACTCAAGCGCCAAATATGAACAACGACACAGATAATTGATCATTGGAAGAATATAATCTATTATATGTATAAAATTTGACACATAGTCGATTATGGTATCAGGATAATTAATTATGCTTGGCAAAATATATGTATACTCGATTATACTCTTTGTCATAATCGATCATCACCAGGTTTGAATCTCACTGCTATGACAAATCTCATTCACTGCCAACCTTCGCCGCCACCTTCTCCTGCGACCACGAAATTCTACCACAACACACCAAGCCACCAACTTTCTCACCCACCACGGACCTTTAACTCATTAGCTCATAAAAGACAAAACAAAGAGCCAAAGTAAGAGGAAGAAGAAGACTCAACCAGTAACCATACTATCTCCAACGTCCCTTTTTAATGGTGAATTCAAATCCCTCAACCACCATCAAACGCAATCAAGATTACTCTGCCAAGTCTCATAAGAATCTCTGCTAAAGGTGTTGTCATGCATGTAGTGTAACGTTACACAGTAAAAGATACTATAGAAGCACATGTAAAGTTAGAAATGTATTTGCACATATGTCACTATGACTTTCCCTTCTCTTCTTCGTACTAGAGTGTAGATGAAGCCCTCGTCGACTCCCACCTTTCCACACTTCTAAATCAACACAAATCATCTCAACCAAACAAGAATGATCCTACCATTTTATCATCACATACAATTAACCCCCAACCAAACACAACATAAAAGAAATAACCAGTCCCCTACTGATTTTGTAAAGACATTTTTTTAGCTTAAGCCATGTCCGTCTAAACTCGTTCTAAGATGTTATCTAGAGGAGGCCATAAAACCTTCACTTTATTTTGTTCCAACAAGAGCTCCTTTAGCCAATTTATTCAGTCAAGAGAAAACTTAACTGATTATACTATATGTCAAACACAGTAGTATTTGCCCAAAAATGGTAGCCTATTTAAGGAGGAAGACGCCAAAACTATAATGGGGCTGGCTCACCCTGTTCAAGATTGCTTTGCCTTTCTTGTCCCCCGTGAAGTTGACAATCAATAACTCTTCTGTTTAGATGAAGCAATTCACGAAATTCATTGATAACAACCTGATGATACTCAGTCTAGACTGACACCTACAAAATCCCTTCTGCGATCTCCATCTCATCAGCGAGAATCAATAGGGAAAGATAAAGTTGGCGAAGAAGCCAATAGTGGAATTGATACATTAAAGAAACCACGGAGCAAATAAAAAGTTAGGTGAAGGAAAGACGAAATGATGAATTGCTCAATAGAGTAACGTGTCAGACCCTGGTTCATGGCTACCCATGCAACTTATTGTTTTCACATTCATATCAGTGTATCATGTCATGGGCTAACAACACAAAACAGCTTTTCGTTTGCTCTTTTTCTTGGCCTCGCCATGGTCAGCTGCAATATATCAATTAACATACCCACTCATCCCCCCTTTAAATCCTTTATTCCTTTGTGTCCCATCATGCCTGAAAATTTGCCCTCAGAAAAAATTTTTGGGTAGGGTAGTACTCAGATTTAGATATCCACGTGAATAAAAATAACTTCTGTAACTCACCCTTCTCTACAATCAAAACAGAGACCCCAGGACGGGGGAATCAACAAAATACTAAAACAGTTAATTGGAAGTTGCTGTCTATAAATACTATTACAAAAGTCTAGGTATACTACTATTACTTTTTATTGTCCAAGGGTCCGATCAAAACCAACAACAGCCACATGAACCCAAATTAACCAAGGAAGTTCATGATCACCAAATGAAGCACCAGATTACAGAGAACAAAATCTGCAAAAGCTCGCTCGGGTGCAAGATCCTGCAGTACGATGAAAAGTCAAATATGTGTAAGAATATATCAAGTGAACAAACAAACACAAAATATGAATTTATTTCATTCTTGCTTTGATTTGTCGTATTAAAGATGTAGGGGTCTAAGTTTGAAACTAAATCCGTTAGCCAGATTGTTGACACATAACATGACGGTTAAAAGAAAGCAAACCTAAAAATCTTATAGGTTGCAACTTGCAAGGGTAATTGCAGGTTCTCAATTTTAATATATCAATTCAAAGATCAAAATAGATTAGCCAAGAATTTTTACCTTGAATTCCTTATTCTCTTTATTCACTTGGATCCTGAGACAAACTGGTCCACAATGAAAGAAGGAATACAATGATCAGAAAGACGAGAACAATATGTTCGTAGCAGGTTTATACGGCCCATGCCGTGCACATGTATCTAGTAGATTCAGAGAGCTCACAGTGTACCAAAATGTGTTGGTGTATGTAAATATTCATAACAAGCTAGCCTGCAAATTGTTATAGACCGAGAACACTTACCAGCAAGTACAGCAGTTCCGACACAAGAAAGTACTCCTGATAGGAAGGAGTTAAAAGGAAATGATCCCACCAAAGCCATGTAAACTACCTGTTCGAAAACAAAAAGAACTCGATTTTCAACACATGCAACTTAACATAAACCCACAAAACAGCTTGAACCCTCGTAAAAAAATAAATAAATTTCATCAGTACATTTTTCTTCAAAAACTAGAAGCGGGATTACAAAATTCTGGAGACACTTCCTGGATCCACACTCGATGCCTATGCAGTTTCACCATAACATCCAATGCACAAGCTAGTTTAATGTAACCTATGAAACACGGATACTGACACAAACACAGATATCACACGGACACGCACACAAGTGTAATCTCCAAAATATAAGACACGGAGACACAAATCTATATATTACATTACTATGAATTATATAAATTGACAATCAAGATTTATGTATTAAAAAATTATTTATGAACAAGATTAGTCAAATATAATAAAAAATGAATCTAATTCATTCATCTAAAATCCAAAAGGTGAAGAGAAACATATATAATCTAAATATTTTTTATTATATATAAGATTTGTTTCTTATCTCTGTAATAAGTTTGCAAGTTGTTAGAAATTGTATTAGTTCCTTTTAAAATTGTGTTGGAACCATGTTGGAATTGTTAGATACCTAAAAAAATGTCTTTTGAATTGGACACTTCACCATTACGTGTCGCATATCCATTTCGTGTCGGACACGGAACACGTCACTTAAAAAGGAGTGTCCGAGTTTCATAGATTGCAACCCTCCTCTCTAAGGTCATAATAGGAGGGATTTGTGATTGAGCATTAGAGACCCTTATTCAAGGCAACCAAATTCTGCTTCTATTTCCAGTAAACACAGATCAGAGGCTAATAGAAATAGCAATATCATTCCTTGAGCTTTGGTTATTCATAGAAGAATGTATCTTCCATTAAACAAATTCTGTTAATCGGATACAAACAAACAAATGCTGCTGATATTTCCAGTAAATACAGATCAATGACTAATCGAATACCAACATCATTCCCTGAACTTTGATTATTAAGAAAAGAAGAAATCCGCCATTAAGCAGATGCAGAAATGGCTATATATACATATACATACATATATAAAATTGTGCCAACGACCTCAAATAGCAATAACCCAAAAATATTTGCTTCCCAGAATCGGGCACGTTTGATTCCCTTCAATTTTTATTATTTTCAAAGCTGTTTTTCTAAAGAATTCAATACTTCTCAGCAAGCAATTTCTCATCCAAAATCTAAATTAAAAAGTTGTTTTCAAAACCAGTGTTCTAAAAAACACAGAACAGAAACAGCTGGGAGATGCTTTCTCATCCTCTTCTTCTAATTTCTTCAGTGCTTTGGTTCAAGTGTTCAGAGGACAAACCAGAAACCGAAATGTGATAAAGGAACAGACATTTCAAATGTGCTCAGGAACAATAAAATTTCAGAAAGCAGTAAACGAACAAGGCCTAGATCTTCTGAATTCAAGCACTTGTTTTTCAAATACGAAGGCGAAATGGCCAATAACAGCGTAAAACTAAAATCCATCAAGTCAAATAAAAAGCAGACTGATCTGGCGCTAAATTTGATATTGAAATGAGCGAAATTGTGTAAGCAAAAGTTATTAGAAAAGGGAATAAAAGACAAATGCAGTGAAAGTAGTGGAAAGTACCTGGATAACAGCGGTGAAAACAGCGAACATGACGTAGAGGTCAATGATCTGAAAAAAAGAGCAAAATTGGGGTTGGAAAAAAGGGAAAAAAGAGTGTATAGAGATTATTTGAATGAATGGAGAAGGAAAGAGAGGAACCTTGAGATTTGTGGGTGTTGCGGCATAAGCAGACCAAAGAGCTCGGAAAAGGTCTTGTGCATCCTTGCTGCTAGACCTCGCCATTCTCTCAGATCTTCACGATTTGGCAATGCACCACAAAAACCCTCTTCTCTTCTCTTCTCTAAACTCCAACTTCAACGCACACAACTCCAAAGTCGTCGTCTTTGCCAAATCACCTCTCAGAAATTTCCATGTTTTTTTTTGTCTCTTGGGCTTAGGCCCAAACCCACTTCAAAAAAGCCCATTACATACTTTTACACATTAAATACTTTCATAAATATTATTTTGAACTTAAGATCTGTTTTAATTTTGCGGAAGGAGGCATTTACCAATTTTAGTGGTTTCAAAATTTACAAATTTATGCCCCATAGATTTAGCCTGCTTTTCTCTTTTTGTCTCTTTTCATTTCTTTATTCTTCTTCCCTATCAGTTCTTCTCTTCAGCCAAGTGCCTGAGCTGAAATGGCGTCGTTTTTGTCTATTATCCCTGCCGTTTCGGTTCGTCCCATTCCCAGTGCCTTCTCCATCAGAAGACCTCCTTTTCAAGCCCAACCCACCTTGCATTTCAAAAATCACCGGTCAGTACTCCAATCCCCTCCCCCGACTTCACAATTTCTTCTCCTTCATTTTCTTTTTCCGGGTTTAATTTTTTTTTTTTAAATAAATCTGGAGTTCTTGTTTTTTCTGCTATTTGTCAGTGTTTGGAACACGTGTCCGGGAAATTAGTTTACTGGGTTCTTTGTTTGTTCGGTGATGGGTGGTTTGATTTCACACTCGTCAATTTGAGTTTTTGGGTGGAAGTGGATGTAGTGGGTGGTAAGTTCAATTTCAGGGTTGTTCAGTGAAGGAGTTTAGGCTAGTGGTTTTCGTTGTTGCCTGATTAGTTTCTGATCTAAGGATTTTAGATATTTGGTTTGGGACGGTAAAAAAAATCAAGTCTTTTTAGCTTACATTGGGAGTGAAGGGAGAACTGTAACGTGGGGTTTCAGCATGTTGTAGGTGAACTTATTTAACAAGGTTCAATGGTTTACATTGGATTGTAAATAAAAGATTTTGGCATTGATCAAGGGAAGCACTTATGTAGTGCTTTTGTGCTTCAGTGTACATACTTTTTCAATATAATTCTCAAATTTCTGTGTTGCTTGTGACAAACACTTTGCATTAAGTTTAGATGATCTCTGCTTAGCTATTTGGTGATGGTCATGGATCGTTACCGTGGCACAGGTGCGCAGTTCATCACTTTTTACATTATCATTACAGGACCACCTTTAGGTGAATTCAGCATGCTGTGCATGGTATGGGGATTTCAGTATATGTGTGGTACACAGGGTTATTTAGGGAGCTATGTAACTAGTATTGACCAAGTTTGACTTCCCTTTGCTTAATGGGAATATGGTATGGTGATTTTGGTACACCGTACAGAGGGTTATTGTGGGAGTTACGTAGCAATGGTGATTTATATTGACCATGTTTGGCTTCCCCTTTCCTTAATGGGTTCTGATTGTTGACTGATCCTAGACAGGATTTAAATATCTATGGAATGCTGTCTAATGGTTTATGTATACTTTTCTGCAGGTTTGCAGTTAACTTTAGTTATGCAGAAGCAGGTGTTAATGTTGATTCTATATCTAACACCATAGATGTTGTGGCTGATGTTAAAAGTGAACGGGTATGTATATATCTCATTCTTTTAATGATATGAGGCATAAATTATGTATTTTTGGATCTTTTTACATAAAAGTTCTTGCATTTATGTCTCTCTTTGTAGATTGTAGTCTTAGGAGGAAATGGCTTTGTTGGTTCTGCCATATGCAAGGCAGCAATATCTAGGGGCATAGAGGTCATAAGCGTAAGCAGGTTTGAAAAATGTCCAACCAATTGCCTGCATCTGTCTGTCTATTCGTCTCCTCGTCTCTGTATTTTGTTTTTGCTTATTTAACAAACTTTTTGTTTTACAGGTCAGGGCGACCCACTGACACAGGTGCTTGGGTAGACCAGGTTACTTGGATTTCAGGCATGTTAACTTAACCTAATAATAAACAGATACATCATTGTTTTCTTGATATTGATTAAGGGAATCTGATACACAGGAAGAGGGTGGGTGAGAGTAAACACCATTTGGATTGTTGAGAAGAACAGGAAACTATTGAGATCAATAATGATGCCTAAAATTTACTCACTTTGTATCGTTAATCAATATGTCTGTGTTACAGTATTTATCTGTTGCCTTTCCAATTGTGCTTATGTTTATAACCTTTTATTGATAAAAGAAATGCAGATGTACCCAAAAATCACGGCACAATCTTAGCACAGGACTTTACAGTTTTGAAGTTGAAATTAAGCATTTGATTGATAGATGTCAAATTAGTGTATTATGAATTCGTGATAACTCAGAATTAACTATGATAAACAGGGTTTGCTTTGAATAACTCTGCAGATTTTAATACACTGTGATTTGACCAATTAAAGTATAATGTCAATGTTATCTTTAATATTATCTTCTACACGATTGTTGGTGTATATCATATTAGCCGGAAGGTATACACACCTAGTATGATCTGATAAAGAAGATCCTATTGTTTCCTCTGATGAATTATTCCGGTTGATTTGGTAGCATTTTAACATAATAATCATATCATTGAATGTATATTATGACATATGCAAAATGTAATGTGTTGTGGCATATAAACAATTTTTCAAGTGATATCCATTTTTTTCCTCTTAAGGCTAATCAGTATATTGCCTGATGTGCAGGGGATGTTTTTTATGTAAACTGGGATGAAGTACTTCCTGGAGCTACTGCAGTTGTTTCAACACTTGGAGGTTTTGGTAGTGATGAACAGATGAAAAGAATTAATGGCGAGGCTAATGTTGTTGCTGTGAATGCTGCAAAGGAATATGGTGAATCATCTCATTTCACCTGTGTTCGACCTTCATTATTCATGTCAGACTATATTTTAGACATAGAGTTTCATGCATACCCTTCCATAATGCAAGACGTAACCTTTTGATAGCAATGTTCTCTGATCTTTATGAAGCGAGCGTCAAGCTCATTTAAATTACTTAATTGCCATATGTTACCACAGGTAGGCAGCTTTATTTGAACAAATGTGATGAATTGTCTAATAGTATTACATCAAGAAGATCACAACTATTTACAAATATGCTAGTAGGAAATGAATCCATATGTATTCAAATTACTTAATTGCCATATGTTACCACAGGTAGGTAGCTTTATTCTAACAAATGTAATGAATTGTCTAATTGTATCATTACATCAAGATCACAACTATTTACAAATATGCAGTAGGAAATGAATCCATATGTGATTTCTAGAGTTCTTTTCTCTGAAGAGATGCTATTCTCTATCTGTCACTTTGTTGAAGTCTCCAATTTGCTCTGCTTTATTTAATTTTTTGAGAATATTTATGGATCTAGGGAAGGATTAGTGAAATTAACCAATGCAACTATTTTTATAACTGCAAAATTACATCATTTTCAGTTGTCACTTAAAATTTGATCAAACTATAGGATCAATTCTAGGTAAGGTTTAGTTACTAATTGCATGTCATCTGCAATGCCATGTGATGTGATTTGTAGTGAAATTTAAGGAAATAGTTATGACCTGCAGTGACAAGCAGCTAACTCTGACTTACCAGTTGTGTCAAAAAATCCATTGGCACTTTCCCAATTCAGCAAGTTCATTTTGCGCAAAAGTTTCTTCACATTTCAGCTTGTTGGTTTGGATGAGAAATTGTTGTAAGCCGTTTCTTACATTCACGTTAATTCTATTGAGATATGTGGCTTTAGACGATTACATACTTGCATTCTATTCGGGATATTTCTTCTTTATTAGATGCTTTGAATTTATTAATGGAACCATAAATTAATGTGCTATTCTGTTCTCACCTCACTTCTGCATTGCAGGAATTCCCAAATTCATATTGATCTCAGTTCACGATTATAACTTACCGTCATTTTTACTTTCCTCTGGGTACTTCACGGGAAAGAGGAAAGCAGAATCCGAGGTTCTATCTAAATACCCCAATGCAGGTAATTATTCTAGTCTGTCAGTCTTAAACTAAATTGGTATTCCAGATTTGTTAAGAAGGATCCAATGGTTACTTATTTGCTGATAGCATCACCAGATGTGTATACGATTCAATTTTTTGAATTGAAAAGACTATTTTAAAATTAACATAGCGAAAGCTCATTGAGGATCCTGCAATAGATTTTATGGAAGATGAATATCATATTTTTGAAGGATATAGAACTAATGGATAGGTCTTACTGTTTTTATTGATTGCATTGAATTTCACTGTCTTGTTAACATCTTCAGGTATTGTCTTAAGACCTGCTTTCATATATGGGAAAAGGAGAGTAGATGGTTTTGAGCTTCCTTTGGATTTGGTAGGGGAGCCAGCAGAGAAAATTCTACGAGCAGTAGAGAACTTTACCAAACCTTTAAGCTCTCTTCCTGCATCTGATCTACTCTTGGCTCCACCTGTTAGTGTTGATGATGTTGCATTGGCAGTTATCAATGGTGTCAGAGATGATGACTTCTTTGGCATTTTTACAATTGATCAGATCAAGGAAGCTGCCAATAAAGTGCGGGTATGATCCACCTACATGTGGGAAGTCAACAGAGATAAAGCTGCAATTACAAAATTTGTACAGGGAGTAACTACATTGAGGTCATTTTCCTCGTTGCGTTAATAGCAGCAGCTTTTGGAGCAAAATCTTTGGTGGGGATAATGGTGTTAAAAACATATAATGCAATAAACGAGTTTCTCACTTCTATATCAAGTGTTCATGTCTAAAAAGTGATGTAGAAAACAAGAGAACGCAAAAATAATTAAAATATTGAGTTTGACATCTGAAACTCATCTTAATAGGTGCTTTAACAATACGGTTTGTTGAAAAGTGGATTTCGTTAGGAAGTGTAAACAAAATCTTCCCTAGAATAATAGACACAGTAACCATTAGCCATTCTAGTAACCGTGCTTTTGGGCCCTACGTGGTTTATGTGTAAAATTGACAAGAATAATACGCATTTATCCCGTAATATTTTCAACGAAGAAATAGGTCGCGTATTTATGAAATTCTGTATTCCACCTTCTATTTACACTATACATATACGCTAGTATTAGTATTTCAGAGTATTTATGAAAATACCAATGATTTGTCCTTAAGTTGTTTTAAGCTTATTTTAACCAATTTCTTGGATAATATGCGAAAACAATTTAACAATATTTCTTAATTGTAGAAATAACTTGTATACAGACACATAGACGATAAAAAGTTATTGAATAAACACAAGATTAAACTATTTACCCAAATGTATCGAATAGAAATAACTTAAATCATACCACAGACAAATCTAAAAGTACGATGATATTCAACTATGGCATCGACGCAAGTACGCAAGCATGGTTGGTCTTCTATAAGCCATCATAATGACCAGTAACAACATTTCAACTCTCCTTGCGAAGTTCAGGAAAAAGGTAATAAGTGATGGGATCATTCCACTCGCTAATACAGACATTAAACAACAACAAAAAAAATATGCATTTTTAAGTTCTACAATCCAAACCAAATCGAGCAAGAAATTCATGTCTGCAGCAGAGAGCAAAAACATTTCCTGAATACGTCCAGTAAAATATTGCTAAGAAAACTAGCGCCGGGGCTTCAAAATTTATGAGCCAGCCTGTCCAACCAGATCATAATACCGCAGCTCTGATTTCCCAAAGAAGCTAAGATGAAGATCAATTATCCAACTATTGAGAAATAATCACAAGGACTTGCGCAGTTGAATGAGAACCCATTTGACTCCACTTGAAGATGTAGGAGTTTATATCTATCTTCTGTTTTGAATGGATTGTTCAACAAGATACCTGTTATCATCATAACACTAATCATTATACAAAAAGAAAGGAGAACATATAGGTAGAGGTTTGTTTGCGATAACCCAAACAGCTCACTAATCATGTAAACCAAACAGTTCTTTATGTAAAAAAATTATACAAACAGCTCAAAATCACTAATTATGTAATATTATTCTAAGGGTCAAAAATAATTTCCTTCAATCATGTGTTTCAATTGAATGAACAATTATATATAGCTCAAAGATAAAAACTAAAGTCTTTTAAGCCTCAATATATGTCACTATGCGTAGTGTTTGGCCATATTCACTGCTGAAATCACAGATATAATGGAGAGAGGTATACAAGTAAATTTGATTTGACGGTGCAATATATCAAGAGGTTTATCTTGCAAACTTTTGCATTAACTAAAAAAGGTTCAGTAGAGATTAAATTTGATTTGAGTAAAATGACAGTCAAAGGACAAGACCAGCCAAAGTTCAATAATGCTAAGATAATCCAAAAAACTATATTTTGTTAAAATAATAAAAAATCTTATCAATTACCTATAGCAAGTTAGAAATATGCTTGAATGACAAATGAACCAACATTTATCACAAATAAAACTTGCTTAACACTTACTTTCCAGTATAGAACCCAGCAGAATACCAGGCATTCAAAACAGCAGCAAGATCCGTTTCAGCACCATTATTTTCTTCAGGTTCAGAATTGTTTCTCTCTTTTCCTGAATTGCATGTAGCAAACAAAATTATGATGGCTTATCAAATAAACTAAAAAAATGAGATAGTAATGAAATAAAGCCCCATATCTAGATAACAAAGTAAAGCCATAGAAACATAAAAAAGGTGGAAGGATATTAAGCATTTGATAACTGTGACAGTTTCATCAACAAACTGAACAAAACCCAAGAAGGAAAGAGGAAATAATTATGTTACAATATGTGAATCATTTAAAAACCAACATACATTAAAACAGTTGATGCCAAACTTTATAAACAAGAAACGATGGCAAGTTATTATTGCCAACTAGAATATAATTCAATTCTTAATTCATCAAATCAAATTACAATGGTTAACAGGAAACAATAAACTACACAAACATTGAGAGAAAAAAATTCAGATGGTGCCAGCTTAACGTAACAAAATATGTATACAAGTTATCAACCAGCAGTCCTACAGATGCACAAAAATGAGAGAACATACACACTCATGATGGCAATATAACTAACTAATTTCAATTCATTTAACAACTACTATATTCATGCATCTGTTTACTTTAAGTATTGGGTTTACCTTCATTTACATTAAAATCGCCAGACATGGTTGTTCTAATAGTAGACAGTGCCTTCTCTGCAGCTCCCATTGCCATCTTTCGAATTTTATCATCTTCACAAGGAAATGACATTTTATGATCCGTTTCCGCAGAAGCATTGTTACAAGGCTTGCCAACAGATAATCCACCCAAAGAGCAACCATGACCTGATGTCCATGGTTCTGGAAGACATTGACTATAACACGGGCAACATGTACAGACAGTATTTGGATCAGAAACTTGGTACGCAGCCATTGAATACTCTTGAGAATTACAATATGGTACACTAGAACTAGAAACAGCAGCCCCATTTTGGTAATTCAAAGAGCCGTATTGATTGAGTTGCTCCAAAATCTTCACCCTTTTCTCCTCAAGTTCATAATACTGCGCAACTAACTTATTATAATCATCTACACCTTCCGCATATGCATAACCGCTCTGCTCACTCTGGATGCCTTGACCACTTGTTGAATCTAGGCAAGGCTGGTCAACCAGTGACTCTATGTGATGATCCTCTTCCAGTTTTGACTCATTACTAGTATCCCCTGAATCAAGCACATCAGTAGCTGGAAATTGGTCATTCGTGTGAGCATCCCTGAGTTCAATAAAGCAAAATAGAGAAAAATTAATAACAATAAAAACCAATGCGGTGTACTATAAGCCCTATATCGTGACCTAATTTCTCTTTGACAGCATTAACAGTAAAAAATCATTTGAGACATTTTTTTCTTGGTGGAAGGTCAAACAAAGACTAAAATTGTCCAGTGTAGGGCATACTAATAATAATGCAGAAACAATACAACTTGTTACACGTTTGAGAAGTACCACGCAATGCACGATAGCTTGATAAAAAAAAATATAATATATATTATTTAATAAACACGAAGAAGATTGAAGCATGTTCCAATCGAGTGTTTTGGTTCAACAATTATACGCTCACTAATGCGAGTTGAATTGAACCTTGTAGGGTCGGAACTTGCGAAGTCAACATAGGAGGCTTTTTCTCCGATCACCGTCTCCGCCTCTTGAGCGGTGGCGTCTTTGTTCTTGCCGCTGATATGCATTTTCTGTAAATATATAAATTAGAATTTGTGAGATAAACACATAATTTGAATGGCGAAGAGTGAAAAGACGGTTAGGAAGAGAGAAGAGAACCTTGTAAGTGGAAATAGCGTGGTCGAAGGCAGTGATGAGAGCTGAATCGTCCCATAGATCTCCTTCGTTCTTCCCCATGCCTTTGTGTTTCGATTTCGACAGACTCCACCTCCTACCTTCCTTCTTCCCACTCCTAAAACCCCTTCGGATTTAAACCCTCACGCTACCGTCAAATGACGCAAATAATTGAAGGGGTAAAAAAATCACACCCCTATTTTCAGATTAAGTACAATTATATATTCTTAATTATGTTTTTATGTCTCAATTTCTGTGATTTTAGTTTTTAAACTAAGAAAATTGTTATTATTAGTCTGCCGCACAACAAATGATCTGAAATTTCGAAATTACAAAAATTAAGATTATTTATGCAACTAAAACATTTAAAGGATAAGAGAAATTTGAATAAAAACAATTCAAAACATTTCGAGTTTTTTTTTACCTAAATTATTAGTTGAGTTAAATAACAAAGGAGTTAAAGGTGGATTTAAAGGGGTTAAGACAAACTAATTTCAAGGAGGAAGAAGTGGAGAAGTGAGTGTTATGTTTGCTAGTGTATCTTAGAATCACATTAAGAGAATAACCTTTTCGATGACTAAGTCTATAAGGTAGTGTTTTTAGCTTAAGGTGGTATAAACTTGAAATTGATGAGGATAAGATGTCGCAATGTTTGGAAGGAGGTCTAGTTAAACTTGTTAACTGTTTTGGTGCATTTAGTTTGCGGGTGCAAAAATCATTTTTTCAACACATGTTGTATCAAGTGCTAGGATTGAATACCTGGTGGAATTATTCTTGAGGAAGTGTAACTCTTGAACGTTCAACTAGTGTTGAGAAATTAGTTACCCTGAAATGGTGACTTTTAATACATATGCTTCCTTGTTTAATTTTGTTAAATTCAAATTTTAGTGTTGGAGTAATAGGAGTGTTGTTAGACATAACCGATGGTGGTTCTGGGATTTCTTTATTTACTTATCAATTTTTGGGATTATCTTGGAGAAGTGCTTATTGCAAAATACATTCAGCTTGATCATCTCATGATAATTATCTTTGTTTATTAGAGAAAAACTATTTGGTATTTTGGTGTTGTGCAAGTTTTCTTTCAAGGTTGAATTGAAATTATTTTAGTATATGTAGAAAAAGTAGTAGAAAAATATTTGTATTATTCTAATATATGTGAAAATTATGATTATTATTATAAATTTTATTATATTTTTATAATAATTATTATTATTATTGTAATTATTATTATTAATATTTATTGTCATTACTGACAGATTAATTCATCAATTAATTGACGGATAATTTATTGATAGATTTATCAATAAGTAATTTTATGATAATTTTATTTGTTGGTAAATTTATCAAAAAAAATTGTATCCTTAAAATTCGTTGATATTGGCATTTTATCAACACAATTTTATCCATAAGTAATAATAGTTATTCTAATGATAGTAAAATATTTACTATAACAAATATTGACAAATATTTAAACAAAATTATAAATAAAAATGATAAACAAAATATTTAGCCTAGTTTCAAGTAAAATATAAAAATGAATATAAACTTAATAAATTTCAGTCATTAATGAAAAATTTAATTTTTAAAAACATATGTTATTAAATGGTTGATTTAATCCAAATAATATTGATATATCTCACAATAATACATAAATATTTATATTTTAATATTTATAACACATATTTACTATCAGAAAATTATAAATAAATATTATAAATAAAACATTTCAATATTCATAATAAATTATTTACTATCAAAAATATCAACAAATATTTACTACAACAAAATTATAAATAGATATTATAAACAAAATGTTTATCCTAACTTCAACTAAAATATGTTAATCAATATAAACTTAATACTTTTCGTCATTAATGAAAAAATAAGTTTTAACTACATATATTATTAAATGGTTGATTTAATTTAAATATTATTAACATGTTTTATAAATATCATACATTAATACATAAATATTTATTTTCAATATTTATAATAAATAAATAAAGCACAAACCAACAAATAATAAAAATATAATACAACGTAACAACACCAACAAAACATACCATCAACACACCATTTCACAATCACCTATTACTCTAGTAACACCACTTCAGAAACAACCTTCAAGAAATCAAATACAGATGACACACTTCTAGATTACGAACTCAGGTAACCAATGAAACATACACAAGAAATAGCTAACAACCTCAACTCACGAATATCACATATTTCATGGTCTAACTCCATTTATGACAATTTAATAACTATATTAAAGCTTGATCAAGAAAGGATGATTAAAAGATTATCTCTTTCAAACTATAGAATCTTTATGTTGGGATTGGTAGCATGACTATTATTTGTAAGATTCATTCAATAAAGTGATAAAGTGATGAGCATAAAGTAAAACCATCCCAATTCAATTGACTTTCTTAACTTTTCATCATACTTGAGCAGTAAACCCTTTAGCCAAAATTCACACATTTTAACACTTCTCTTTTGTTTGTATATGAACAAATCCAAATAGGATTTATACCTTCAAATCCATCCTCATAAACAATACTCACTCAGATTCAAATTATAAATTATTTATAAAATTATAAATAAATATTATAAACAAAATGCTTAGCCTAATTTCAATATAGTAAAATATCTACTACCAAAAATATTAACAAATATTTACTACCACAAAATTATAAATATAAACTATACACAAAATGCATGATCTAATTTCATGTAAGATATTATAATAAATGTAAACTTAATAAATTTCAGTCAATAATAAAAATTAACTTATAAAGACATATATAATTAAAAGGTTGATTTAATCCAAATAACATTATCTGGTCTCATCAATATGTACATAAATACATAAATATTTATTTTTTCAACACTTATAACAAATATTATAATCAGAATGCTTACATAATTTCAATATTCATACTAAATTATTTACTATAAAAAATATTAACAAATATTTACTACCACAAAATTATAAATATAGATTCTAAACAAAATGCATAACCTAATTTCAAGTAAGATATAATAATAAATATAAATTAATAAATTTCAGTCAATAATAGAAAAATAAAAATTTGAATACATATACTATTAAAAGATTGATTTAATCCAAATAATATTAACTATTCTCATAAATCTCATATAACAATACATAAATAATTATTTTTTTAATGTTTATAACAAATATTTTCTACCAGAAAATTATAAATAAAATGCTTAGTCTAATTTCAATATTCATAGTAAAATACTTAATACGAAAAATATTAAGAAATATTTACTACCGTAAAATTGTAAATAAATATTATAAAGGAAATGTTTAACCTAATTTTAAGTAAAATATAATAATGAATGTAAACTTGATAAATTTCAATCATGAATAAGAAATATATTTTTTAATTTCATAAATAAATGGTTGATTTAATTCGAATTATATTAAGAAATTTCATAAGTATCATAGGTTAATACATAAATATTTATTTTTAAATAGTTATAATAAATAAAACTCCTCAATACAAGCAAAACATGCTGCAAGTATACCACTTCATAACCACCTCTTGTTCCAGCAGTACCACTCCATGAATAATTTTCAAGAAATCAAATACATTTAACTTATCATTTCTACTTTATAAACTCAGATGATCAAAAGAATACACACATTCCAGATAACTCTAATCTTAACTCACAAATATCTCATGTGTTAAGAAGACCTGTGAATATAACATCCTAAATAACTCAAATCTTAACTCACAAATATCTTCTCATGTGTTAAGAAGACCTGTGAATATATCTAATTCCATTAATGATCATTTAATAACTTTATTAAAACTTCATTGAATAAAATGAAGGGTGAGAAAGTAAAATCACTCAAATCCAGCGGACTTTCTTTGCTTTTTATCATACTTAAGCAAGGAATCCTTTAGCAAAAATTTACACCCTTCCATATTTCATTTTCTTTGTATGTGAACATATCCAAACACTATTTACACCTTCAAATCCATCCTGATAGACAATACTCACTCGAATTCAAATTATAAATTATTTATAAAATTATAAATAAATATTATAAAAAAATGCTTAGCCTAATTTCAATATCCATAGTAAAATACCTACTACCAAAAATATTAACAAATATTTACTATCACAAAATTATAACTAAAATGCATAACATAATTTCAAGTAAGATATAATAATAAATATAAACTTAATAAATTCCAGTCATTAATAGAAAAAATAAAATATAAAGACATATGCTATTAAAAGATTGATTTAATCCAAATAATATTAACACATCTCATAAATCTCATACATCCAGAACCTCTCAATAGTTCAGTAGAATCCATAACCATTAAATTAAAACAACTTTTCTCTTATATTACCTTTATTATTGTATTTATTATTATAATAATAATAATAATAATAATAATATAATAAATTAATTTTTAAAATATATTAATAAGAAAATTAATTTTTAAAATATATGCTATTAAATGGTTGAGTTAATCCAAATAATATTAACGTATCTCATAAATTTCATATAATAATATTTATGTTTTAATATTTATAACACATATTAACAACTAGAAAGTTATAAATAAAATGCTTAGTCTAATTCTAATATTCATAATAATTAATACAAAAAAAATATTAACAAATATTTACTACTACAAAGTTACAAATATATATTATAACAATACCTAGCTCAATTTCAAGTAAAATATATTAATGAATATAAACTTAATAAATTTGGGTCATTAATAAAAAAACAATTTTTAATTACATATATTATTAAATGGTTGATTTAATTTAAATATTATTAACATATTTCATAAATATCATACATTAATACATAATATATTAATTTTTCAATATTTATAATAAATAAATAATGCACAAACCAGTAAATAATAAAGAATATAATACAATGCATCAACACCAATAAAACATGCAAACAATACGCCACTTCACAACTACCTATTGCTTCAATAACATCACTTTATGAATAATCTTCAAGAAATCAAATGCATTTCACACACCACTTCTAGCTTACAAACTCAGATGACCAAGGAAACACACAGACACAAGAAATAACTAACCAACTCAACTCACAAATATCTCATGTTTAAGAAGAAGACCTGTGAACATCATCTAACTCTATTCATGACTATTTAATAACTCCATCAAAGTTTTACCTACAAGGGATTATCAAAAGATTTGGTTGCATGACTACTATTTGCGAGATTCAATGAATAAGTGAAGGGTGAGAAAATAAAATTACTCTAATCCAACTGACTTTCTTAACTTTTCATCACACTTAAGCAAGAATCCTTTAACCAAAATTTTCACCTTTACACGCTTCCTTTTTCTTGCATATGAACAAATCCAAACAATATTTTCACTTTCAAATCTATCTAGGCGAATCGCACTCACCCATATCCAAACATATTGTTAATCCAAACAATCTAAATTTTACACACTTTCAACACAAATCCATCTTTGGATCTAAACAAAGCCTAAATGTTTTTGCATGAAGGCATTAGTGAATAGACTATTAACAAAGGGTAATCTAAGGAAATTTGCAAGGTCATATTTTGTTTTCTTTTGTCACGTCCTATGTTTGTTTTGAGAACCTCTTGTTATAGATGGGTAAATTTAACTACAACTCTTCCTTACAAGCCAATACACACCTCTATCAACATTAGTTTGGTTCAAGTATATTGAATAGGACTTTAGTTTGTGATTGTATGGAGTATTTGGAAGAAGATGAACCAAATAGTGTTCAATAACAAAACCTTTAATAAAGCAATAATTGTGTAGCTTGTTAAGTTTGAATGTAGATCAACATAGTGCTCCTTGTAGTTGAACACCTTTCACCCAATCGGATATCAATTCAAATCTATGTTAAAAAGGAGCACTACGTACTAGATAGAAGAAATAGTTTTGTCTTAATTGAATGACAATTTAACCTTAAGAGAACTAGTAATTGCATATACATCTTATCTGATCCATGCTACTTGCAAGTGTTAGGATATATAATACTTTGACGCAAATTAGAGGTTGTGTTTCTACACCTCATACACATCCTAAACATGGACATTCAACAAATAAGTGAACAACATAATGTCAGATATACTAAGTCAGATATGACCTAGTTTTTAGACAAGTTAGTACTAACATGATATTAAATGTTGTTCATGCATTCATGTCTTTAGAAGAAAAAGGAGGAAACCAACATTAAAAAAACACATAATTGTAAATTTTGTTTCTGGTCAGCATGTGTTGTAAAAAAGAAAAATTCACAAACTCAATAGCCTTAAAGTTTTGGGCTGAAGGTGGTATCATTCCTTTGTGTGGGTCTGCCTTTTGTCTCATTCTTATTTAAATTTCCCGATATTGTTCTTCTAAATTTTTCCAGCATTGCGTTTCTTAAAAAAAATAGGTGCACATTACAAGGAAAGTTAAGAGTTTATATTATTTTATTCTATAATATTTTCAATAACAAAGATTTATAATATTAGGGAAAAATTAAAAGAATAAGATAAAGGTACAAAATATAATACAAAAATTTTTTCTTTTGCGGAAAAAATGCACATTATGCATGTAAATAACAATGAAATGTTTACATTATAATTTGTTATTAAAAAATATAATGGATTATGAAATTAGATATATTAATTATGAATATTATCATTATTTTATTATACATTTTTATAATATAATAAAATAAAATATTTAAGAGAATAAATAAAATTAATTAATTAATTTAATAGTAATAATATGCTTTTTATTATAATAAAACATATAACTAAAATAAAAAATTAAATTAGTTAATATGAATTTTGTTTATTTTAAATAATTTTATTTAAATATATTTTTATTTTAAAATATAACCTTATTATTTATTAAAATTTTATAAAATATTTATTTTAATTTAAAATTTATTTTCACTTTATTTTAATTTTTTAAAAATTATTTTTTATATTAAATCAACTATAATTTTTTTTAACTTTTTTTTTTCAGTCCAGACAATTTAACTTTTTCATCTTTCTTCCTTAATTTTTTTTTTCTCTTATTCTCCAATAAAAATAGCCTAGAGATTCCATGTTGCACGTGCTATACATGAAGTAGTGCCAATCAAGTAGAGAAACAAGTCATTATGTTGGATACGGAAGGATCAAATTACTGATGCTGCTGTTTGGGACAACAGGAACCTTAAACTTTAGGTCTAAGGTGTCTCTATATCCTTCTCTGGAAGAAGGTGCGGTACATAAATATCCTTATTCCAAGTTTTGTCGTTATTTATTTAAACTTAAATTATATATGGTACCCCTTATATCATTAATAAATAGAAATACAAAGAAAAAACACATTAGAGTGTGTATTAAAATAAGATAATAAAAAAAGTGCACACTAGAATTCTGCTCAACAGAAGGCAAACAATAAAGTTAATGCAATATTTTGGAAGAATTTTCTGAACACGTGCTTATCTTCATTAAAAAATAATAAAAGTGAAATTTAAATTTAAAGAAATAAAGACAGAATTCAACTTATGATATCTTGATACACTTTAATGTATTTATTTAAAGCACCAATTACATATTTATATGTGCTATCAGGGTGGACCAATTCTTGAACTGAATAGGACACTATTTAATTCTATATTGAATACATATTCTCACTTAATACTTGAATTTAGTGACACTTTTAATATATTTAACTTTTTTTCTGCCTTTTAAATTATAAGCTAATTTTTAAATCTATCCGAATAATTATTGTCCATATATTTAAGTAATTATTAATTACTATATTTCAGTAATAAACTACTAACGTATATGTATTAAATAGTACTGATTTAAACATTAATATATAATCATTATTTAAGTAAGTCAACTTTATTTTTTTTATTATTATCATTGTTATCTTTCAAAATTTGAAATTTTAATATTTGAAATTTTGAGTTAAATTTATATTTTAAAATTAAAAAATATGTACTAATCAAAATTTATTTTGTTGTAACATTTGATTATTTTATATTGCTTTTTTTTTTTGAATGTAAAATTCTTATAATTCGTTGAGTGTAACCCTTTTTATTATTATCATGCTGTAGAATTCTTATATAAGTGTTATTTTATTATTATTGTTGTTACTTATTATAATAAATTATATATATATATATATATATATATATATATATAGTAGTGATGTACACAATCATTGCTAAAATAAATAAATAAATATAATTAATAATATTGATTCGATATTTAAAATCATCCATTATATAAACAAATAATCATTATATGATTATTAAATTGAAAAGTATTGAATCAAAGTAATTTCCATTCCCGTTCAACTTCTAGCAGAATGAGTATTTATATCTGTAGTTTGAAAGTATATCAAAATTTGCTATTGTTACAATTCGATAATATATATTAAAAGTGTATACAATGATCTTTTTATTGTTAAAAATATTAACCGTGATGATTACAATATGATTAATAAATATAGAATCAAATTAATTTCGTCAACCCTCATTTTCAATTTTCTAAAACCTTTTCTTAATTATCTTAATAATGTGATATTCTTTTTACTCTGATTACAACATAAGAAAAATAAAATGAGTAAAAAAATTTAAATTTATTTTTTGTAGTTTGAAAGAACATTAAAATTTAATACAAACATTATACCTTAGTCTTCTCTCATTTTCTGTTAAATTTGATGTTTTATAAGGTGGTAACCACTTCTAGCTAATTTTTCTTCCTTTAGAAACGGAAATCTACCTTATACATTACAATCTTTGGTATATTTTAATGATATAAAATTGTCTTTGAATCACTACTTTAACTTCCACCTTCAAACAATAATCTTTATCAAAATAGCATGGAATTCTTCACAATTCTCACAAAACGTCTTCTATTTTCAAGATCAACTATTCATAATCTGTTATATTTATCAAAAATAGTTATGTTTTTTTTTATCCATATGGTTGAGAAGTATCAAAACTGATAGTCAATGACTAATAGGATTAACATAAAGCCAGAAAGAAGAAATGAATATATTTTGATAGACTTTAGAGGTGTATCATAGCTGGTTTTAATTTGATAATTAACAACAAATTTACTCCATTTAGTAACTCTCCTTGAATTAAGTGTGTGGAAGTTATACATTGACTTTGAACAAAGTACGTTTTATTTTCCATGAGAAGTTTCAGTTTTTGTCGCATCTTTTTACCTACCCAAAACTTGCAACGGGTGTTCTTGTCACACACACTCACACACGTCCTTAATCAAATTAATTTGCCAAAAGCTAATACACATAGACTCAGCACCCTCTTTCCAGAATGATTCCAGATGAAGAAACATTACCAGAAACCAAACCTTAACCAAGAAATAAGAAAGGTTTGAGAATTCGCAACGAGGTTTGAAGCCCCATAAGAAATGGTTTGAAAGCAACATAAGTTGACATATTTGACCCAACCACAAGCCAGGAACTTGGGCTCCCCTCATGATGCAAAATTTAAATCTGTTGCAGAATGATCATAATTAAGTTTCCAAGGCAATTAAAATCCCTGTCTAGTTCCTCCACCAAATTTAATTCCATAGGGGCTTTCCATCCATGGTGTGGTCCCCACCTGAAAGGGACACCCTTGGATCTCACTGCTTTCAGTGTCAAACCTCAATAAATAACTCACCTTTCCACCATGCAAATCTCCAACGTCAATCACCCCCCTTCTCCATTCTTTTTCTTTCAACCCCCCAAAACTTCACAATTCACACAACACACTAAAAAATCAATCTTTACAACGTTATTTTCTGTTTGAATTATTTCCAATGAACCGTTAAAAAATGCATTATTAATTAATCATAAGTGATTATTAGTGTTACCATTAGAGATAATCTTTATAAAGGTAATAACTTTATTGCAAACAAAGTATGAAAAAACTCAACTTTTTGTTCTTATCACTTCAACGGAAGAACTCCCCAATCCAAGAAGGCGCGTGTGATGCAGTGTCTACGCGTGGTGGATTGCGAGGAGGCAGAAGCGCGTGGGGAGAGAAGTTGAAAGGAAAAAAGGTTTGACTTTGGCGAAGGGTGTGGGAAACGTTTGGAATGGCCATTACGAGAGCAGCACGTGGCATGTAACAGCCGACGGAGTAAGTGGCAGTGATCGGTTTCTGTGGACCTGCACTTACCATTCACAGTAAATTATTCAATTAACCGATTTATTACAACACAGTACTATCAATGTGAGCATTATATTATGTGAGAGAGCAACACAAACAAACTAGGATAAGAGGGATCAAGAGAAAAAACAGAGGGTCCCCTTTTGTGTGTTTTGTGTGCGTGTGTTTGAGATCACTCAAAAACTCCTTCTGGTATGTTCAAGCTAAACTTTTTTCATTTTTTTTTTTTCATGTGACATGGTAAAAAATCTTTTTAAGATTCTGGGGTGGGTTGGTTGGTTGGTAGTGTAGTCTGGGAATATTTTACACTCTTGTGTTTTTGGGGTTGAATGAGAATGTTTTGATGGTTTAAAGCTTTTTATTGTTTGGATTCTGATATGGGAAAGTTTTGCTGTGGGGTGTTAGAGACAGGTTTGGCTCAACTGAAGTAAGGTTCGGTTTGTTTAGCTTATCTCTCTCTTGGCACGTTGAAAATAGTACAAGCGCAGGTGAAGTTGGTTTTGGAAAGCAAGAAGAATGTATGGGGATTGCCAAGTTATGTCAAGTATCGGAGGGAACGTAGTAGTGAACTCCGATACTCTCTTCTCCTCCTCGATCCAGAACTCCAACTTCAACTTCATCCCCACCATGCCTTTCCAACCTTTTCCTTCCATGGTAATCAACTAAAAAAACCCTTTTTCTTTGTCTTTTTCCTTTGCATGTTTTGGTTAAATCTCTTTCTCCTTTCCACTTTCCTTGCCTTTGATTTCCCCTTTTGTTTCTGAAGCAGAAAGAAGAAGATGGGATGCTGCGAGGGAAGGAAGAGATGGAGAGTGGATCAGGAAGTGAACAGGTTGAAGACAAGTCAGGGAATGAACAAGAGAGTGAACTACCCACAAAGAAGAAACGCTATCACAGGCACACTGCTCGCCAGATCCAAGAAATGGAAGCGTGAGAATACGTTATATGATTCTAGATCTCTCTTTCTCTTTCCCTTGTTCTTGTTTTCTTGCTATGAAACGGAAACTTGTTCATTGTTTGTTGCATGTGTAATGTAACTGTGGCAGTTTGTTCAAGGAATGTCCTCACCCAGATGATAAGCAGAGGCTGAAACTGAGCCATGAATTGGGCCTGAAACCGCGCCAGGTCAAGTTCTGGTTCCAGAACCGTCGAACCCAGATGAAGGTACGCTGAAACTTAATTACCATGCTTTTTCTCAGCTTCCATTAAAACGTTCACTTTTACTACCTTATAATAATAAAACCAAACCCTAAACTGTGTACATGCTCTTAATTCCCCCCATTAAATCTAACGTATTCTGCCAGCACGCTTCCCAATGAACCGCGTTTTCTTTCCTTGCATTAAAACTTTCCTATGCCCTAATAAACAGCTACATACACAGTGAGAGATAAATACATTGCAGGAAAATAGATTAAAAAAAACCATCTCTTTTGCATAAATATATATATGTATACATATATATAATAAAAGAAAAAGGAAAAGGAAGAGGGGAGACTCTCATTTACTTGTGGTTCTTGGTAAGTCCATCATACAGTCTGTATTCCATTAATGTACGCATTAAACCCTACCTGTCCCAAGTGGTCTCGAACGGTACTCATATTTATTGCTATTATCATTACGGTTTTAGGGTTTGAATGGATGATGAAGGGTCTTCTTTCAGTCTTCTTCTCTTTCTCCTCCATAAATTTTAAAAGCATTTATGTTGAAGGATTTTGCGAGTTATATACATGAAGTTTATACCCTCATTACTATACATGTTGTAAGACTACGAACATACGGAAGAGTCTTTGGTTGTTTTGCTTTAACCATTAATTCAGTTTGACTTTACCAATTCTGGGACATAGGCACAACAAGATCGGGCAGATAATATCATACTTAGAGCCGAGAATGAGACTCTCAAGAGTGAGAACTATCGGTTACAAGCTGCACTGCGTAACGTTATGTGTCCCAATTGTGGTGGCCAATGCATAATGGGTGCTGAACTGGGTTTGGATGAACACCAACTTCGCATGGAAAATGCCCGGTTAAGAGAAGAGGTATACTTGTTAAGTTATTACCATTAGAAGTTATACTATTTTGATTAATTAGTAATGCACATAGAAATTAAACTCTAAAAGAGGTTTTGCGTTACTCTTAATTAAATTAAGTTATGTAAACTTCAACTTTACATTTACAATTAATCTGAACGTTGATTTTGCAGTTAGAACGCGTGTGTTGCCTGACTTCAAGGTATACTGGGCGTTCGTTACAAACAATGGCAGCAGGTCCTACTATCATGGCCCCTTCATTGGATTTGGATATGAACATATATCCTAGGCACTTTTCGGATCCTGTTGCTCCTTGCACAGAAATGATTCCTGTGCCAATGCTGCCTCCCGAAGCTTCACCATTTGCTGAGGGTGGAGGAGTCTTGATGGAGGAAGAGAAGTCTCCGGCCTTGGAGCTCGCGGCTTCTTCCATGGCAGAACTTGTGAAGATGTGTCAGACAAACGAGCCACTTTGGATCCGAAGCAGTGAGGGTGAAAGGGAAATGTTGAATTTTGAAGAGCACGCAAGGATATTTCCTTGGCCACAGAATCTCAAGCACCAAAGTGAACTGAGGACTGAAGCTAGCCGTGACACTTCCGTGGTTATAATGAACAGTGTCACTCTTGTGGATGCTTTCCTTGATGCTGTAAGTAATTTTTGGCACCCTTTTTCATTCTGAGTAAACCCTTTTCTTTCATCTGAAAAATGCAACTGTCATTCACTTTAATCTTTTTTTTAGGAACTTTTGCTTCATTTGTACAATGTTTCGCTCCATTTTTAGTAGTATTATTTTTTTCTCCATCACTCTTTACAAATACAAGTTTTCATCTGTAAAATATCATTTACCTTAATGTCTTTCAACTGTACACTTTTAGTAACAACAAAAGGTCGAAGTAAATGGAATTTTTGTAACATTTTACAAAGTCTGAATTTTAAGTTTTGTCAAGTTAAAACCTTAACTGTAATGAAAGCTCTTTCTTTTCCTTTCGCCCTTCTAATTGGATTTCTGTCCTTTAGCAAAAATGGATGGAATTGTTTCCTACAATCGTGTCTCGAGCAAAAACTGTCCAAATCATATCTTCTGGTGCTTCTGGTCATGCAAGCGGGACTCTTCAGCTGGTAAGCGTCACGTTGCTTGCAAATATTGAATTGCTACGTCATATAATTTAGCTAGATTATTGATATATTGCTTGTATTGTTCTAGATGTACGCAGAATTTGAAGTTCTTTCTCCTTTGGTGTCCACTCGCGAGACTCATTTTCTTCGTTACTGTCAACAAAATGCTGAGGAGGGAACCTGGGCCATTGTTGATTTTCCTGTTGACAGCTTTCACCAAAATCTTCACCCTTCTTATCCCAGATACTGCAGGAGATCCTCTGGCTGCGTGATTCAAGATATGCCAAATGGGTATTCAAGGGTAAGTCCTAGCCCCATTGCTGCTTCTAATTATTTCATTGCAGCATTTTCTGGTGTCTATGCATGTCTAATTTCATCGTTATGCTTCGATTATGTGCATTTATATATGTAGGTAACATGGGTTGAGCATGCAAAAGTAGAAGAGAAACCTGTTCATCAGATATTCAGCAACTATGTGTACAGTGGAATGGCATTCGGAGCACAGCGTTGGTTAGGAGTTTTGCAGAGACAGTGCGAGAGGGTCGCCAGCCTCATGGCCAGAAACATATCAGATCTTGGAGGTTCTCAAAATCTTATCTCTCTCTAGTCTTAATTGCATTAGTTTCAACAAGTTATTTTTAATTCAATAATTAACAAGGAGATGTAGATATGAAACACCTAAAAGTTGGCTAGGGAAAGCACACAAACAAATATAACTAATGATTCATGAAATTTCCTAGAGCTTATGTAGCTTCTATATTTCTGTCTCTTCTATCTATTTAGATATAGATCACTACAATGTGCCCATTAATAATTTTTCAACAATTATATATATGATATTAACTTGTGACACATATGTTGTGGTACAATATTGCAGTGATACCTTCGCCAGAAGCGCGAAAGAACTTGATGAAACTGGCCCAAAGAATGATAAAAACGTTTGGCCTTAACATGAGTACCTCTGGTGGTCAATCGTGGACAGCCATATCAGATTCTCCTGAAGACACAGTCAGAATCACAACTAGGAAAGTCACGGAGCCTGGCCAACCAAATGGTGTGATTCTGAGTGCTGTTTCAACCACTTGGTTGCCCTATTCTCACACCAAGGTCTTTGATCTCCTCAGGGACGAACGCCACAGATCTCAGGTAGTGCAAACCCCTCTTTCATCACTTGCAATTCAATTTCAACTCTTAATCCATTGCATTTTTTTGGCAGATGGATGCTCTTTCCAACGGGAACTCACTGAATGAAGTGGCTCATATTGCAAATGGCTCACATCCAGGAAACTGCATTTCACTTCTTCGAATAAATGTAAGATCATTTGCCAAATAAAACATTGATCTAGGATACATACATATCACCTTTTCCCTGTCCCTTTCTTGTCTCTCCCTAATAGATAACTATACCCGAAATAATCTAGTTATAATACAAGTTTAAGGTTTTCTATTCTAATTCGTAGGTTATTGTTACACATATGCAGGTAGCAAGCAACTCATCCCAGAACGTAGAGTTAATGCTGCAAGAGAGTTGCACCGACCAGTCTGGAAGCTTGGTAGTGTACACCACCATTGATGTGGATTCCATCCAGCTAGCCATGAGTGGCGAGGACCCTTCTTGCATTGCCCTTCTCCCCCAAGGCTTCATGATAGTGCCAATGCTATCATCACCCAACGTTGACACACCCATCAACGCTAACTCCTCAGAGCCTCCATTTCTCACCTCAGGTTGCCTCCTAACCATGGGGCTGCAAGTTCTCGCCAGCACAATCCCTTCTGCAAAGGTCAATCTCTCGAGTGTCACGGCCATCAACAACCACCTCTGCAACACCTTGCACCAAATTGAAGCTGCTCTTTCTAGCAGCAACGAGAATGGCACCAATTTCCTTTGCACTGAACCCACCGCTTGTGCACCTCCCAAGCAGTGAAGTGAAAAGTCACAAATATGGTTCCTTTACCCTAGTTTTGTTTACCCTTTTGGATTTACGAGCTTGTAGTTGTAGCCAGAGGAACTACCAAGAGGAGAAGAATGAGGTTGGGGGAAGCAAGAACAAGGGTAAGAGTGGTTTAAAATAAAAATGGATTTGAGTGGGGATTATTAGGTTAATTAGGGAAGCGTGTTAGACATGTTAAGGTGTGATTAATGGATGTGTGTAAGAATTGTGAAACAATGTGGAATGGCATGAACTAATGTGTGTGAGGGTAGAAGAGGGACTGAGGGAGTCAAGAGCGCACCAGATAGTACCTTGTTTCTTTGTAGTGTGGCCATGGCCTCACCACTGAGTAAGGGTGCTGTGGTTCGGGAATTGACTCTTGTTTCTATGTCAGCCTCTATTCTGTTTATTTTGATGCTTATCATCATTCAACTTCACTTCATTCACTTGTTTATCTTTTCTCTCCTTTTCATCTTCTGTTTCTCATGAACACCTTGTTCTTATTACTTTATATATGGTTCAAGCAGTCATTTAGGTTTGCTACCTTCATTATTTTTTAGAAAACATTTTTAATATTAAACTAATAAACACCTATAAAATGTATGATTGAATTTATATAGTCATTATTATGTTTTAAATATGATTTTAATGTGAATATAAATGTAAATAAAAAAAGTATATTTATTACTTTATTAATAATATGAGTGAAGTGATTTTTTTTTTTTAATTTGAGTCCTTAGTTTCTCTCATCTATTATTAAGTTTAAGACTAATCTTGCTTATGATGATAATGTGATTATGTTAACTTTATAAATTTTCTTACACGGTGAAGATTGAATATAAATTCTGTGCTACTTGGATCATACTCATAATTTGTGAATTTCATCTCAGAAGACATTAGGAAGTATGAGTAAAATTTTCTTATAATTAAATCATTCAATTTTTTTCATATAAAAGTTCATTAATTATATTTTAGGATTTAATTTTCAATTATCTTTTTATTTAAGTTTTATTTAATATGTTATTTTTAAATGAAAAAGGTGGATGTCTATTTTAAATAAGACGTGTGTCTGTCATTTAACACAACCTGAGGAAGATAAATATTGTTTTTCCACAAATAATTAATATAAACTTAATTTTAAAAACACAAAATAATTAGTAACTATTTTTCTCTCTAAATTAGTCGACCCTTGAAAAGGAGTGAATGGATTAGTACACGGGGTTTGAAATTCATTTCATTTTTTTTAAATAAAAGTTGTGGTGTGTTTAACACCCTGGTTCTAGGTAGGAGTTGATTAATGAACATATAGGTGTTGGTTACATTGGAAATTGAAGTGTTTAACCACATAATTGTGTTAATTGTGTTGAAACTTGAGTTGGGAACATTTGACCTAATAATCCTTTGAATTCAATAAACAGTTGGGTCATACTAAAAGTATTAAATATGAAAAAGACCTATAATTACTCTTCTCTTTTATCCCCTTTTTATTTATTTATTTTTTGTTCTTCTGTAAATCATCAGAATGCTTTACGTTGTAACTTTTTGTTGATTTATTTTGTTTTCAATTCCTTTGATAGTTGAACTTTTTTGTTCTGTAAATCATTAGAATTATTTTGTTTTCATCCTTTGATAGTTAAACTTCTTTGTTCTTCTGAAAACGTTGTTGGTTCCGTCACACCCTCTCTTGTAGAGGAGTGATCCATTTTTGTTTTAATTTGCTTTTTTAAATCAAAATCCTTTTATAAGTTATGAGTCCTTCATGCATACTAAATTAGACATTAGTTGCAATGAAGACAAAATAAATAAAGTTGTAATAAAAATAAAAGTGAAACTCCAAAAAGTTACTTTACCATGAAACTTTAATTCTCATTATATATATATATATATATAAACATCTTTGGATAGTTTGAGGTTTCAAATAAGTCAAATGATTAAACACAAGAGACTCCCACAAGAACTTATTAACAAAAACCTCTATTTTAAAAATTGAATCGAACTAACCTCTTAGATTGGAAAACCAATTAAATAATTGATTCAAATAATTATAAAACTCATTTGAAGAGAGGTGAAAGAATCGGAAAATCGATTTAAACCGAGTTATTACAAATATTAGTATTTCGTTATTTTTATTTCTTTTCTTAATCAATATAGAATATTTATTATTTTTATTCTATATATATAACTATAATTATTGATATATTGATGATTTTTCAATTTAAATGTGTTTTATTTTAAATTTTATAAAAAAAATCAAATGCTATTATATTATAAATTTATGCTTTATTTAGTATTTGTAAAGAATCATGTTTTAAAATAGTCACTTTTATAAAAGGGTTGAAGTACTCTTTAGTTCTTCTTATTAATTTATTTTTCTATTGATAAAAATATATTATAATATTATTTAATTATTATAAATTTTTTTATTAATATCATTTTGGTCCGATTTAATTATAGATAAACCATTCAAAATCTTAAATTAATGTTTTAACTCGTTCAATACCTAATCCAATATTTAAAACATTAATAAAAATAAAAGCCAATATTTTTCAACTCATGATATTGTGTATTGGTTTGATATATTGATGGAAAACGTGAGTATTAATATCGAGTTTGATAAAATAAAATATATCTATAATTAATGAAATTTTAAGAAATTATATTATTTTTTCATAGAGAAATAAAAGATACGATAAAAAAAAATATATAAAATACATGTTGTTCCAATATACCTAATTGTCTCATATCGTTTAGAGTCTAAACTAAGGTGTGTGTGTTTAAATACACATTTCTCTCTTAATCCTCCAAGGCGTAATATTAAAGATAAAACTAAGACGAAATTCAAAGTTTTAAAGCAAACAATACCACAAATACGATAATTAATTCTAATGATATGATGTCAACGAATTTGATATCGAAATACATATAAAATATTTAATAAATAATAAAAATGGAGGTATAAAATCAAAAGTCAAATAATAGTGAAAATAAATAATAAAAAACAAATGTTTAAAGAATACTGAAGGTATTAAAAAAATAAGAATTTTTTTTTAAAAGGATAGCGTTAATAATAACAAACATGTTAAAAAAACAGATAAAGGTGACGTTTAGGAGTGTAAACAAAAAAGTGGCAATTTCTTTCTCCACCTCCAAATTTTTAAGTGAGAACTTACATATTTATACATATTTATGGATGTGCAGGACGAAATATATGGATGTGGCAAAAGAAATGCCGAAAAAAAAAACAATTTAGTTGTATAAACTTTCGTGTTTGTATACTTAAATTGGGTCGAGACTTTCATTTCTAACCCATTTTTTATTGATAGGGAATGACGACTTCTTCCAATGCGAGTGAGATTTTTTCGTGAAAAATAACTTTCAAAACGAGGAATTCCAGAAGCTATTTTCGAATTATACTTTTCAGAAGTCATTTTTTATAAAAACACCATTTTCGAAAAAGACAATTTTACAAGCTGGATCCGAAAATAATTTTCAAAATTGTCTATTCTGAAGGTTTAGAATTTTCAAAATACGTTATATACTAGATAATACAATGTGATAGGGATATGTTTAGAATTTTGTAAAAATATGGAGGTGCA
>Ga0099825_1000778_pt1 | contig 36935 bp, 21 predicted proteins | sample SiratroredBW_FD_76838 | JGI IMG/M metagenome (GOLD analysis project Ga0099825, IMG submission 76838) | Root nodule microbial communities of legume samples collected from California, USA - Siratro red BW | ecosystem: Host-associated > Plants > Roots > Nodule | place: USA: California | collected...
AAAAAATAAAAAAAAAAAAAAAAAAAAAAAAAAAAATATATATATATATATATATATATATATATATATATATATATATATATTCACTAAAATCGATAGAAAAATACATTTTTATTAATTATTACAAATACTATTTTTTTTTATTTTTACACTATTAGGATATGACTATCAAACTCTTGAAAATAATCTTGTATCCTATTATATATAGATATTTTACATTTATTACAAATTTAAAATATAATTTATATGCTAAAAAATATTTATTCATTAACAAATAATTACTATATTCGATATAATTTATGCATATCCAAAAATATTTATTTATTACAATTAGAGTGTTAATTATACAAAATAGGTTTAGAGACTCTTCTGATCTCCGTAGTTGAATAAGTTTTATTTTTTAATCTTTATATTTTAAAAAAATAATCTATTTTAGTCGTTAATATACTTTTTAATCTCCTTTAATTTTCATGAATTTAGACGTTGACGATGACCAAAAGGAGATTTTTTTTTTTTTTTTAAGAATAAAAAGAAGTAAAAATAACATAAGGACTGAAATGAACTATATTTAAATACAAGATCCAAAAGGTAGAATTTTTACAAATGTTTTTAAAACTGAATCGGTAAATTTAAAGTTCAATTGTAGTTGAATTAATATTAGTAAAATTAAATAATGTATAGAATAATATTTAAAAAATGTAATATTGTAATTATATGATGCTAAAAACTAAAACTAAAAGACATAAATTAAGAGATTCTTAACGTTTAAAATATCTATACAATTAAAATATAATATGTAATCGATATTTATTATTTAAAAATAATTTTATATGTAGAATAAAAAGAAAATGATAAATATTTTAGATTGATTTTTAATAAAAGTATTAAAATAATACATTGCAAACTTTTTATTTGAGTTGGTTTTGAAATATCATGATATCATATGATGAGAAGCATTCTTTAAATCAATACTTAATATTCCTAATACTTACTTGAATAAACTTTTAGACAGTATTCACCTTTTCTTAATTATACTTTTCTCAAAATATGAGTATCGTCTTCAAAAGTATAAAAAAAAAACTATTGTTAATTATACTTTTTTTAATCTGAATTATGCTTCCTTTTCAACTTCTGTTTTGAACAATAACTAAGAACCTTCAAATAACTTTAACTTTGATTTTTATATCATGAGTGCTCTTTTCTTGGCTATTCTCCTTCTCTCCTTCTAGTAAATTGTTCATCTTTAAAGATATTATCTTTAATGAACAATAACATCAATTGTAGTTCTTCCCCATTTTTTCAACTCCATTTCGTCTCATAATAATATTGATTCTACTACTTCATCTCATGGCACTAAAGTTATTATGTCTACTATTTCTCATTTTCAGAACTTTTTTTCTGACTTACTTAATTTGTTTCTCACACTGAATATGAAGTTGTCATTACTCTACATCAGTCTCTTCCTATCAATACTCGTTTTGTGCAAATTAGGTCTAAATCTGGTTTACTGCAAAAAGAAGACTACGCCCTTCTATTCTTCTAACTCATTCCGAACATTAAAAAAAAAGGTATTGAAATTGCTCTAAAAGGTATCGGTACAATGTTATGAAACAAGAATATGATACCATGATTAACAATAATACATGGCCTTTGATTTACCTTCCTTGTACAAGACAAGTTGTTGGTTGAAAGTGAGTTTTCAAAGTTGAGGAAAATGTTGATGACTCTAAAAAAGTATAAAGTTCGTCCTGTTGTTAAAAGTTTTTACTAGCAACGTAGTTTTGATTATCATAAAACTTTCATCTCTATTATCAAATCGATTATCTTTATATTGTCTTTTGCTTTGACTAATTGTTGGTCTCTTTTTTAGTTTGATGCTAATTATATTTTTCTAAGTGGTGTTTTGGATGAAATTGTTACATTGTTGATCTTTCTCTAGTGTGCAAAGTGAACTGAGGCCTTTGTTTTATATGATGATCTTAAACCCAACAAAAGTCATCCCTCTCTTTGTTTATCAATGTCAAACTAATACTATTTGAAGCAACTAGGTCAATTTGATTATTCTTTTGGAATAGAAGTTATAACTCTTTAGGATAATTCCCCTTTTCTAATCCAAAGAAAATATCTTCGTGATCTCTTATATCGTTCTAATACGTTTGAAGTTTATTTCTTCTCCTGTGATTTCTAATTATAAATTATCAAAAGACGGTTTGAATTTCTTTCCGATGCAACTTCCTATAGATGTATTGTAGGAGCTTTTCAGTATGCTACTATAGGCTATTCTGAAATCAGCTTTGCTATGAACAGTGTCTTAACTTACTGTTCAACTTCTTGAATCCCACTAGATTTCTGTAAAAATAAAATAAAATTAAAAAATTCTTTAATATCTTAAAGAAACTAGTCATTATCTTAATCTTAAGATTGATACCTCACATTTTCCCTTCCAGAACTACTGATCTTGATTATCAAAAGTTTAAAGAACTTAACATGTCACATGGTTCTCCTAATCAAAGTGCAATAACATAAACTCGTAATCATGTTCTTCATGGCAGAACTAAGCACATGAAACAGTTTTATCCAAGAGTTTATATTTTCAGCATATTTCAACCCAAGCACAATGAACTAATGTTCTTACCAAACTTCTCTCTACTTTTCAAGTTTATTAGGAACAAATTTAGTAGGTAGGTGCTTCTACAATACAAAATGTTTTTTTTGTACTTAACAAATTCTTAAAATATTAATAATGTTTTTATTATTTTATATATTAAATAATTTTTTTTCTTCTCACATTTATATGAACATTTCTCTCATATTTTATATTTTTTAACAATAATAAAAATAATGTTAGATATTGTTAAGATATTCATAATTTAATATGATTAATTTTAAAAATTTAGTTTAAAACATTATTTTCAAATATTTAGTTTTTTTATAATTAATTCAATGTTACTGGAAAAAAAATATATAGATATTTCTTAATATTTATTAGATTTTTTTATTATTTTTGTTAATATTTATCAAAGAAGAAAAAAGTTAACTTTATTTGTGGACGTGACTCATTAATTTTTTACTTGATTATCTTTATTTGTGTGCGTGATTCAGTATGAGAAAAAAAATATTTAATAAATAAATTTTAAAATAAAAGTAGTAAAAAGATTGTACACAAATTGAATATATATCGCAGGAAGCAACTGCCCATATTAGTATTGTTGCCCTTCCTTTAATTATCACCACCCTTAAGTTTGTGGATGGTGTTCGTGTTATATTAAATTTGTTATAGGCGTTTTATCATCTGATATTTCCACCACCATTGTTGTAAGAAACTTATTATCAATACAAATGAACCCTTTTTTTTTTCTCTTTCTGTCTCTCTCTCGAAATATAATAATATGCAAATAAAAGACAACCAAGCAGAGCGGAAAGGAGAACCATGATGACATATATAAAAAAAATCTGATTTGAATAATACAGAACTATATACAAGGGAATATTTTTTAACAATTTAAGAACTGGGCTAAAAGCACAATTCCCAATACACTTTGTTCAATAATATTTTGCATTTCGGGGAATACCCCGAGTCTCGAACCCATGATATAGAATAATGGTAACAGCGACGGCATACAAAGCAGGCTCGAGTCCGCCCACAATGTGCAATCAACACCAGACACTTTCATCCTCGCTCTTTCTTCCAAAGCAAATTAAAAACTACATAAACAAGAAAGTGTAAGCGTTTATAAGGCAATTCATCCTTTCAAAAATTGTAGCTCCAGAAGAAGCACCGAACAAAGCTCAGCTCAAGGGTCAGTAATCATTCCTCTGTAATCTCCATTTTGCAGATTGAGTATTCCCTCTCAAACAATAAAAATTCCTACAAGTGAAAAGATAAACACCCAGTCAGGCTTAAATTGACATAATAAGAGCTATTTTTAGTTGCAACTAACATACCCCCACTAATATTTTTCATATACATACAATCTACTGACTCAATAACTTGCATATCTAAATTGAAATATACGGAACGGACAACTAGGTGTTATGTTGTTATTTCTATGCAACTTATCGCACCATGTGATAATGAAATTGATAAAAAGTCAATAGGTCTTTTAGAAAGAACATCTTCATAACAAGTTCTATAAGCTAGAAGTCAATTTGTTTTCATACTTTTAATATTAAATGGGCGTCTCAGTAACTTTAAAAAAATGGCAAAAAATGTCTTATCTGGCTCCTGCAGTTACTGCTGTGCGTTAAAGCCAATAATGAAAACAATACCACTACGTCTCATGACTCCACGCAAACATAAAATAGGCTTAATAGACAAAGGATGAAGTTCAAAGGATAGACATGAAACTATAATCTTGCCTGTAATTGTTGTTGACTAAACAAGTGAAGAAAGTCAGTTTCAGGACTGCCAACCAGCTCTATTAAAGTATCATGACAGTCAGGCAAGACTCCCGATCCCATTAGAGAAACAGAGACCTGTTGGTAAGACAGAAGTTGAACATAATAAATCTCTGAAAATCCCAAAAAAAAAAAATAACATTGTGAACATATTTTACTTAGAACCAGTTGACTACTCAACTAATTGATGTACCCACTTGATTAACTACTCCTGAGTGATTCAATGAACTCCCATTGGAAAAATCATCAACAGTTCAGTTTTAGTTTTAGCAGTTTACATGGACAAAAAATGTAAATATATACTATGTCAATATAATCCCTTGACTTACTTGCATGCAACGAAGAATGACTTCTGGAAGGCAGCACCTACGACAAAGTCCTTTCACTATGTAGGTTGCCGGGCCCTCTAAGGTGCCATCTTTGTCAGAAAACCAAGCATCCAAACGGGATATTTCCATTGTAACTCCAGCTTGAAACCGAGGAAGCTCGCCTGTGATATGGAAATAAAGTTACAAGATGTTCTACACATTTGGTATGATCCATCCAGTATTATATTCCATGGAAGAAACAAATATAATAATAATAATCTTATAATTCCAAATCAGAAAACACTTATATTTGAAATTTCTCTCAATGCCTATAGGTTTTTAGGCGGTTTATCCCAAGAATGGTTTTCATATTTCTTACAAAACCTTTCACGGAACAGCTTCTTAGGCTCGGAACATGAAGAAAACAAACACCCAGCGTACCATTCTTTGTGATTTAAGTCAACAGTGTAGAATGGAAGTAACAGCCAAGCCAAGCTAATGATTATCAGACCAAGAAATGGTTTTATAATTTTTAACAATTCCAACTTCTCATTACAGGAAGGGGGTGAACTAAATTACGTAAAGCCAATTTTATCAGGACAACAAAATTCAGATGTCACAGGAAGGGGTTCCCAACGAAAACACTACTGTTCCTTTTCTATTAACGTTTCGGAAGAAAAAATTTCATATTTCTGTGGTTTTAAAGTCCTAGATAATATTAATCACTATTTTTTCAACTATATTTTCTTTAGTTATTTTACACACTGAAGAGTCTAGAGAAACTGAGAATTGAAAGAGAAGAAAGTTTTCTATTATTTTATTTTCAGAATCTCTCAACAAAATTTTCATGTATTTATAGTAGAGATAGGAAGCAGTTTTTTGTAATTTCCTGTAACAGATAAGACATGCTAGGAAGACTAACTACAGCTGGCAAACACTAATCTATTGCTTCACAAATACTACATTACGCACTTATCATAAACAATAAATTATAGACAAATCCAAAATTAAAACCAGACCAATATAAGTATTTATAATCACTACTTTACCTATAATTAAGTATTTATAATCCCACACGCTTTGGATATTTCAATTTCGATGCACCAATAATAATTATGGTTAATAACAGAAATGACATATTAATTGAAATAGGCATATTAGGAAATTTAAAAGATAATTTAATATAAATAAGGATATTAATTAAATTTCTAAATTTGTGCACAATAATGACACTTAAAAAGGAATGAAGTGAACAAAATTTAGTAAAACATGAGAAATCACAAAGCATTAACTCAAGTTTAAGATAACGACTCCACAACTGAACATCAATAGATTAATCTAACTTAAATGTCTTATCAAGACAGGGGAGGGATTTTAATGATAGGTGACACCTTATAGTTGATGAAAGCTACCATTATTTAATAAAATTTCTACCTTTAAAACCAGAAGCCAGGATGGTGCCAAGAATACCACCATCATTGAGCTCATGCGTTTCAAGTCCATCACCAGCAATTGCTAAGCAACGAAGAACAACATCAATGCAATAACTGTCCCTTGAAGATATGGAAACATTCACCTGCAAAAACAATAGATCATAAACTCGGAAAAGCCACTCAATATAAGTTATCCAAGAGAACAATGGAAACTTGACAATGCCAGTACATATAACAATTATCATCGCAAGGTACACCATTCACCAATTACACACAAACTTAGCAAATTTAATTTTTGACCCAAGCAAATCTTTCAATTGAATGATTTGCTCCAGTAACTTCTTTCTGCTCTTTAAACAAGCATTTACTTTTAATTCACTGAAATCATAAGGCAATAGTTTTAAGCAAACATGTAGCGATAGTTTTAAGCTCTATAAATAGATATTTCCACAAAAAAAATTTCAGGGACTGAACAACAAATAGGAATTGAGGATATGATTGAAAGAGATTTCGAAATTATAGGGGCTCATTTCACATTTTAAATCATAAGGTACCAAGATTCCCAGAAAATACAGGGGCAACCATGTGACTTGTCTTTTGAAATAAACTTCATTGAACAAAAACTGTTATAACCATTCAAACAGGCATAAATAGTTTAAGAACCATCAGAATATTTGCCGGCTTAAGCTGTCAATGGTTTAAAAAACATACCATTAGTTGTCGATTCAAGACAACGTCATCACCAGCTGAAGAATACAGAGCACTCGTCAGTGTAGTACAAACAGTAGCATCTGGACACAAACACTCTCCAGATGGCAGGCAGAGCATTGCTGTTGCATGAAGTTCAAGGAAAACTGGTTCAGCTGACTCATACATACGATCAGTTGAAGCCAACCAAGGTGTCTCTTTTCCTACATAAAGGAGAATTACAAGTTTGTTAAAATGTCAATGTACTAATTAATTTTGAAACATGAATAGGAGTTTCACAATCAATATATTGCTACACCATTAGATTTTTTAACAAGGTTGTGAACTAACTCACTTTGTAGCAGTGAAAGGGATGCATTCAGTGTTTCCTTGGCAGCTGAAATGGACCTTTCCTTTTCCTCAAGTGATAGTTCAGTGACAGGAACCTCTGCATTCTCCACTTCAATTTTAAGCCAATTGCGGTAGGTGGCATCACAAGAGTAATACTCACGCTAGTTGAATGCAGGGCAAATATAAATGTTAAGTGCTACAGTCAAGCCAGAAATTATGTGATTGAGGTTCCAAAAATTAAACTAGGAAAGCTTAGTTCAGCGTACCCAGTCTTGGAACTCCCTCAGATCCTCAAAAATATTATAATCCTCAGAGGTCTCGACAGTTTCTGCAAGCTGTTTTAAGGGTTCGGCGAGGAAGCCAAGTACTGTGTGGGCACCTATTGGCATTGCTGGCACTCTCCACATGGAAATCAAAGCAAACTCCCTGAAGAGTATGTTGCTACAGAGGGAGGAAAAGGGTTACAAAATTCAGAAGGAGGCGCCCAAATTAAATTGCAAGAGCAAATAATGCAGGGACGGAAAAATTCCATGTGATGTAAAAGTCATATACAAAACAGCCAACAGGAGGACCGGAAAGATCAGGTTCTTATATAAACTTAGGAAATTATTCCAACAAAAGCTTCGTTCCCACTAGGTTGGTTCAAGAGTTGAATACAAGATAAGAATAGGCACAAGATATTGCAAACATCCGTATAAGGGTGAAAGGACAAACATCATTCCCAGGTTTCACTACTTTCAATTGCTTAACTTTCACAAATGCAGTTTGTCAAAAAAATCTCATGATGGGGCATTTAGTAGATGCATTATTTACCTATGAACCAGTGCTCGAAGAAGAAGCTTTTTACTGACATCTTTGACATTTGTAATTGTTGATGGTGGTGTAAAGCAAAGCCATTGGATGACTTTAGCTTTTTGAAGACTCTGCAGTCTGTGCTGTTCTGCAACATCTGACAGGTTATCGTATTTGCCAACCTTGATCTCTCGGGATCTCAACAAAATTCTGTTCCAAACGAATTTATCATCAAAAGCAATAGCTACCTATGTGCATAAAAGATTAGATTCTAAATCAACAGCTTATATACCTCTCAATAATGTCTTCAAAATTTCCCTTGGAATCATCCAGAGAAGAAAATGGTAAATATTCCATAGCAGAAAGGAATATCTTGTATTTGACATGTACACTATTTAATCAAAAGATACATCACAGTTGTTAGGACCCAAAGAGGAAATAGTGGGGGAAAACAATTTTAATGTTTGTCTGAAAATGAACACAAAAAGGAGAGAGATCTTTGCTCTAATACAAAAGTTTCCCCTCACACAATTGTTCGCTTGCTCAGTTCTCTTAACACAATTCCCTGAATAATCGCCCTCCCAACTTCCCGAAATGTGTTTATGTAGCTAACCAACTATTCTAATTCTAACAGCCAAGACAGACTACTTCACCCCTACATTCTTCCAAGCAGGTTAACTTTCTGTTTTGATAGAATGTTAGAATTACAAACATTTTACAGGCACAATTGATGACTAGTGTTTGGTGTATTTAAATTGTCACATATTTACTCACCACTTTTTTCCATTCACCTCTTTTATGTTACAGGCTTGTTTAATGGTCCTCTCGTGGTTACCATGGCCTTATTTAAGTGGTTTCGTTTAAGTATTATGAAAAGGACTGGTTTGCTTTTTCACTAAATGCTCTTCATTATTGCTTTTTTCTGCTTTAGAAAAATATCTTCAACCCTCATTCTTTGTTCTTCTTTTCCCTTTTAATGAACCCTTTGTTTACAATTGCTTTAAAAAAAAGATAAATGCGATGTCCAAAATCATCAATGTCCATACTTGCCAGTTATGAACTTTCAATTTATAAATGTTCAATGATCCTCTGATAGAATATATAGTCTTACTTTGCACCAAACAACCTAGTTCAATTGAGAGAATTGCCATGAAGCATATAACAAGAACAGAGATTACAACCACATCAATAAAAAACAAAATTAGATTAACAGACATGGTGAGGTGATTATTGCAAAAAGAAAAGAAAATGAATAACAAGGAATGAGTCCATATTACCTGCTGTCCAGCCTAAGCTCCATCATGTGCACAAAGAGATCAATGCATCGGTGACATGCAAGCTGAGAAGCATATATGCCCACCAACTCTTCATGCTCCTTTGAAAAGAGAAATAGGGCGTACCTAATGTTTTTCCATTGCAATAAATAAATATAGCAGAGCAAATTTTCATTCAACATAATGTTCTTCTGCTTCCATCATATACTTAAAATTATGTTAAAAGTCACAGACTAGGAAGTCATGCAACAAGCAGGAAAGCTAAGGTAATGTCTAAATATAGTGTAGCCATCTTCTCTAATATTTGAGAGAAAAGGAGTGGAAAGAACATCACACAAAATTACTTACAAGTGCAAAATATTATCACCAACACTCAGAATCTTGTCCTTGAAGGTGTCCTTCATTTCCTCGGCTAGTAAATATCGAAGCACAAGGACCAGATGCGCACCAAATCGTATCATTTGAGGATCTCCACAAGGCCTGTGAGAGAGCACACAAAATTTTGGTCAACAGTATCCCATCAACAGATTTATAGTTTGTAGCAAAAAACTACCTCACGTGGGCCCATCCAGCTGTGGCCCAACTACTTCCTCCTAAAATACACTTGCTTAATCACAGGTCTGCCATCGGCAGTGTTATTGAAAACTGACCATGGTAGCACCATGGTCAAAAGTGGTGGAGGATTTTTCATAGGCTGCCATAACATGGTAGTAGTGAATCAGGTTTTGTGTGGCAGCTCATCGTGGCTGTTTTGGACATTGCAAATGTCATCCTGCAGCAGCAGCCCCGTGCCTCATCATGAGGAAGAAGCCTCGGGTCAGTGTGACCTAACCCAAGGGTAGTGAATTTTGAATGAAAAACTGATACTAAAACGAAGTGTATATGGGGACAGAAGAATTCAAAGATGCAGATGGAAATCTATTAATGAGATAAACTGTAGTAATAAAATCATGATCCCAATGTTTCAGACGTAAGGGTGGTTGGCTGACAAGAATGACAAAGCGTTAGATTGACAAAGCGTCAGATTATAGTCCTAATTAAGGTTAAAGTTGTTTGAAAATTAATGTTCATAGCTAAGTATAGACAGAGGGAGGCATAGGTTCAAGCCATCCAACAAGCTTCTAGAGGTGTCCTAACTAGGAGCAAGGCTAAGGAACCTAAGGAGGAGCTAGATAGGACCAATAAAGTAATTAAGACTATAAATAAACCATAAATTTGGTAGCTTCTTGGGGAAGATATAGCTAGAACTTTGTAACCAAAGATCCTATGGAGGAAAGATTGGTGCGGTTTTCTTAGTTAGAGTGTGGCAAGACTTATGGTGGTTCTTGGTGGCAATACTAGTATGAAAAAGAATTACTGTCATGAATGTCCCTAACAGGTTTCATTGAGGGACCCATTTGGATAGCAATTGGAAAGACCTTCTAAAATTTGTTTTATATAAAGACTTTAACAGGTTTCATCTGATGAGGAAAGAGCTGTAACAACACTTACCTAAATACATTCTGATTATCTTCAGTAGGTGCTATCCATGACCATATAAGGTCTAGTACACGTGGTATGTCCCCTACCATTAAAGTCATCTGTGAAGCAATATACACCTCAGGACATCAGCAAAGAAAAACATATAGTAAGTTATGAATTAAAAAGTAACATTGTTCTGTCTGTACCAAAGTGGTTGCATCATCCAGTTTCGTTTATGTAATTAAATTAAAATTAAAAAAGAAGCTAAAGATTATCCTTTGGGTAAAAGGCTCTATATCTTCTCATAAAAAATCCCAACTTTGCATCCCCTTATTTCCTTTTTCTTATGATAGCTAAAATGCTATAAAATTATAAAATGTATGAATATAAAACAATATAAAAAATGACAAACAAAAAATATGGCAACCATACATTTCTTAAAAAAAATACCTGAATTTGTCGCTGTTGCTCCTTGCATTGTCTAGTAACAGATTCATGGATCATTTCCCTAAAATAGAAAGCAAACAGATTTGTAACATATAACAGCCATAACAAAGACTACAAATGGGAAAAGAATCACACAAATACCCTGAATGAAGTTTTTGCAGAAGAGATGAGAGTTGTCGAGGTTGTTGATTCAAAACTTGAATTGGCCAATTTTCAGGTCCATTAGAAGGCTCAAAAGAACCATCAGCATGTCCAGGGCTTCCATCAATTACATCTCCAAAAGTTCTAAGTTGATCAACTCCCCCTGGCAGTGAACGAGTGATTTCCAAGTCCACCTGCACATCTAGCCAAGACTTTGCCATTGCCCAGCATGCTGACTGCAACGTTAGGTGTTACACTGTAAATAAGGTTTCCAATAATGATAGTATGATGGAAAATCTGATGAACATAACAGTTTGTTAGGCCTCTTATAAGTAAACATTATAATAGGAGAACAAGAAATAATGATCTGCAGTAATTAGGACAGTTTATAGCAGTTGTTGACAGTTTATAGCAATTTTAGCAGATTTTATGTTTTATTAGGGGACAAGCATAACTGCCTAGGCAGTTTACATGCGAGGGGAAAAAATAGGGAAGGGGAGGAGGAAAAAGGGGAAAGTGGGGAAATTCTGTAAAGGGAGAGACCAAGCTCTCGGTATCTTGGATGGTCGGTGTAATATTTATTATGTTGAACTGTTTTTCAATGTCCTATGTAATCTGGTATTTTGAAACCAGTTTCCACAAAATAAAATTCAGTGGTTATTTCTATACCAGTTGGTATCTATCAACTGATATTACAGCAAACAGTTCTAGGGACCATTAATGACGACGACAAGAAACATGGAAGCAAGGTTAAAAGCGTCGGAGAGGGGGTTTGAAGGCTTGATAGGAATGTAGGACACCATTGCAAGGAGTGTGCAAGACATTCGTGCAAGCCAGGAGGAAAGGACCAATGACAAAAGCCAAACACTACTCCATGGTGATACGGTTGGAAACCATAATGAGGGACGGCTTACGGTGGATAGCTTGAGGAAGTAAAGAGGAGGTGATGATGGTTCAGGAAGATTTTGAGTACGAGGAACACTAGACTGAACTAATGGTACAGGGAGGACATTGTTGGATGGAAGAAACATCGTGGACAGATGAAGAGAAGAAAGAAGTTTGTTCAAAGAACGTTTATCCAACTCTAGAGATAAATCATGAACAAAACATACAACACCAAGCAATAAGGTACTAGCTGTCTTAACCAAGTGTCCATTTTTAACTTAAAATTGCAGAGAAATTAGAAAAGTACTCTTTGGCACTGTCACTACACTACAAAATTTTAATTACTTGGCCAAATTGATTTTGATTTCATTCACAAAGGATGTAAAGATAGACAAAAGTTCAGAAAAATCTTTCATAAGGTAAACCCAGGTACATTTGGAATATTCATAAATAAAAGCAACAGAATACCTAAAACCAAAAGATGAGACATGACATGGTCCCGAAATATCAGAATGGATGATAGAAAAAACATAATTGCATCTTGATTCAGACTTTTTAGCAAAAGAAGATCTAACATGTTTTCCTAGCTAACATGTCTCACATTCTAACATCTGAATACTACTAAAACCCAGGACCATAAGATGGGTAGTATTGTTTTCATGTTTGATTGTATGTGTTTTATGCATTAGCTTAAGCATTATAAGAAGAATTCATGAGTTTGATTGATTACTTGATCCATGAACACTCATTTTCGAAAAATATTTTGGGAAAATCGTTTAGGACCTTTAAATTGACTAGATTACATATTGATTGATTATCCCAAGAACTTCATACTTGAGAAAAGCTTTAGGCTTGTAGATAATTGATTATCATCAGTACATAGTCGGTTATATGAGGATTCTTGAAACAGCTCGCACAAGTAATCAATTATCATGGGACATAATCAATTAATTTGTGCCTAATGGATTTCCATATCCCATCAACGACAATAACAATATAATTGGGTATCAACAATAATCGATTTACTCTACACTCGCAGGTTATATAAAATGATCTTTTCAAAATCTATAAGATAATACATTCTAGAAAAATAATACATATGAAAATAAAGAGTTATTCATGATTCTCCCTCTAATTAAAACCTTTCAATTCTACTCACACAAAAAGATAGGGTTCTCAGGACGAGTTGCATTAAAAATCTCAATAGAAATCTTTCTTTCTCTGTACATTCTTGGTTAGAAGTCAATCACATTGAAAGTAATACCGTTGTAACCCATCTCATCATTTCTTCTATTGGTTATCACACCTAGGTTTAGTGTGTTGGTGTAGTAGGTTTCTGCACTTACTCTTTTCCTTATAGGTTTTTGTTACGTACCCAGTTAGTAACCAAGTGCAAGGACAGAATGAAAATATCACACTCTTCAAATTTACGTATGAGAGGAGGAATATGAAAAAAAATAAAATAAAAGCCATTGATTAAGGGAGTTAGTTAGAGGTGAAGCTGGGTTATAAATATAGGGTTGGAAGAGAAGAAGGGGAAGAGAATTGGACACTGGAGTGAATAGGGAGAAGAATTATATTGAAGGTCTGCTAATGCTTTGTTGTTCAGTATTGTTCAAATTTGTTCATCTTTGTTCCGTTGTTATTTCCAATTACAAACTCAAATACACTCTGGAATATTATTCAGTTACTCCCTTATCTACTGTTTTATTGTTACTATTATTAGATACCTTTACAGTTTTCAAAAGAGATCATCTTCTCATGTGTGTTGCATATTGTTTGTGGTTGAGAGTATGTAAGTGTGTTGAATTTCAAGAATAATAAGACAACTAATCTCAGGTTGGTTGGATACTACATGTAGACTAGGGAGAATCAAATCAGTCTAAAATTTTGTGTTCCTGCTTGACCCTCATCTTCCTTAATTTTTTCTTGGAACATTAAGACTATCAAGATTGCTTCTCAAAACAGACATCAAGGGGATTTAAGAAATATTTTTTAAAAGAGGCTCTTGTTGTTAGAATACTTTTGTAAGAATTCACTCCCCGTCTTGCTTATTGTCCAGCACCTTTTATTCTTACAAATATGTCTTCAAATTTGGTTAATACTGCTCGTTTAGCACTTATAAGTGTTTCATAAGTCTTCTCTCTATAGTATTTGCTACAGCTGCATCCCACTATCCACTATCCTGCTAAAGCATTTCAGTGGTCAACTACTACACACCTCTATATGGAATTGATAACTACGTTAAAGGATTCAACACCAGTTTAATGAACTGTTACAGCAAAATAGCTTTTTTTCAGTCTCATGACAGTGCCTTTGCATGTCAGTATGCTCCTAGAATGCATATTTTCGATGTCTATGCACAAATGAACAAAAAAACTTCCACAACAATTATAAGAGACAGACCTCCCAGTCATTGCAGAGTGGAAGCATCCGTTTTAGGTTGCTACACTGCGCTGCATATACAGCTGCTTCACATTTCCCTCCTTGGTCTGCTATTTTCTGAAAAATAAAAGTGCAGTAGTTAGAAAATGCCGTAACAACGAAATAACTTCAACAATTGGTATAAAGAGCCTAAAATCTAAAACATTGACAGTACGAAAAAAAATGGTTAAAAAGGGAGGGAAGAAAGTTAATTTTGAAGTTATCTTATCCACTCGTATTTCATTTATTGCTAAAAAACTATTGTACAATAAAGGCTTGTTTGGCCACCATATTCAGCATGATTTGATAAGCTAATGTAACACATTATGACTTAATCAGTGGTTTGGCACACTCACTATGTTGTGTAAGTTTATCCACTAAATCCCCTCTTAAACTTAAAAACGATGGATAACTTATGGGTTGGATTAGGCTTGATTAAATTTTGAGAAACGAGTATTCAGAGCAACACATTATTCCTAATACACATTCTAATAGTGACTAAAATATATTAAAACTTACAACTAAACGACGATAGTGACAAAAATTTTAATTATTAATAATAACACATTTGAAAAAGTGCGTAGCAAGCATTATGCATAAGCTTGTGTAAAAACATTATAATTACAAGTTACCATCCTAAAAGAATTAATTTATTTTAAATAATAATTAATTTTAATTGTTTTAAAGCAAATTAATTTATTTTTGATAAAAAAAATCTTAAACATCATTGAAAATCAACATTTTCACACCGTAATTTTATAAACAAATAACAAAATGTAAACAACATGTAAATTTTAAATGACATCTTTTAAACATAATCAATTAGACATACAAATTATATAAAATAAAAGAATAAAATTAAAACAAATTATAAAATATATTGATAAAAAAAGTGAAGAAGATTATTTAAAAATAATATTGCAGACACTTACATAACAACAATTTTATTCACTATTTAAAAATAATATCCCCTAAAACCAGCCAGGTTGCCATTAACTTTGAGATCTTTATTCTTTTTAAAATTTTGAAGTTTCTAAAATATAATTGTTTTTTATTATTGAATGTCCACAGTCTATTTCTAGAATTACAAAATTCAATTAGTATACTTTAAGTAAAAAATATTTTTGTCTTTCAATAAAATTATTTTTATAAAAAATTAATTGTTGACCTGTCCAATGTTTCTATAATCATCATAATACAGTATCATCCTATTATCTCATACAATACAATACCTTTTATAATGATACATCAGGTAATATATAGTATTAAAAGTTATCATACTTTATCAATCAGGCTTATGATGTCATGAAATTCGAATCAGGTCCAAAGAATTTTTTAGGAAGAACCGATTCAGATACATACAAGGTTTTCCTAAGAGAGCACATGAGGCATAACAAATTCCATTTCCAATAATAAAATTCTTAAGTGAAAATCTGGGGAGGAAGGTGTCAAAAGACAGGTAGCACAAACATCAATAAAACAACACAGAAAATTGTTCAATCAGTGTAAAATATAGAACCCTACCTCTGATGCACAATATGAAGCCCATTTCCAAAGATGCCACTGATGACCAATGCCACTTTCAAATTCAACAGCTTGCAAAGTTCTATTTTTACCATTCTTGACCAGAACTTCAACAGAAGGAAACTGGTTCAAGCCTCCAAATGGGCAAAGAGAAGAAGCTCTCCATGGCTGCCAAAATAACTAAGATGTTAATATCATATGTGAAGCATAGACTAATGAAGTCCATAAACTTATCATGGTCAAAGTTATGTTCACCTGTCCAGCAGACCGGCAAAGTCCACAAGCTTCTTCTAGCCTTCCAGCCCTTAAAAGAGTCCACACATCTTCTAGAAGAGATTCATCTTGTTTCTGTATCCAAACAAACAAAACATCATTGACACTACATTATGGACTAACCAACTAGGAGAGTGAACACACCCTCACTGTCCTATGTTATCATCAATAATTAGGAAATTACAACCTATCAGAGTATAAAACAGAATATTCTATTATCAGATTTTGTACAGTTGTACCAATGAGGGTAGCTATTATAAATGCTCCCTATGTATTCTGTTTCCAGTGGGTTTTACCAATGAGGGCAGCTACTATAAATTCTCTCCTCACAGCTTAGGGTTTTATCCCTCTCTCCTCAAATTTATTTGTGGCTCTTTGTCGATGGAATGGCTTCCAGTCTATACTTTTTCAGCTACTCCTACTATTACTATAACAAAACTCAATTGGAAGAACTGCTTGTCTTATTTTGCGTCCATGGAGTTATGGTTCCTTGTTCAAGGATACCATGATCATTTGGAAAAGAAAGTTTGTGCTGTGTCAGATGAAGATAAACTTCAATGGCAGAAACTGGATTTTCACTTATGAGATGTTTTATGGCAGTCAGTTGAATATGATGTCTTAGAGATATTCAGATCCTTTAAGACATGCTCTTATGTTGGAAAAAGGCGTAGGATATTTTTGCTAATGACATTCAAGGTCTGCGACTCAAAGAGTGGCCTCTATTACACAGACCAATCATGATATGATCTCACATCTAGCAAAGGCTCAGGTTGCAATAGAAGAATTGAAGAGATTTCTTGTGGTTGATTCATTGGAGGATATCAACAAAAAACTTGACAAATTATACAAAATTCTAATTCTAAGAAGTCTACACTCAGATTTGATCATGTATGTGACCAAATTTTAGCTGCTGATCAAATTATTTCAATGGACAGCTTGGTCACTAGACTTTTTCAAGTGTCTACCTTGTTAAAAAATGAAAATCCAGTTGATGTTATTGAAACAAGAATAGTAGCAGCTGAAGCTATTGATACAAAAGGCTTCAGATCAATTACTAGACAACATGAAATGTATATCATATGGATGAAGTATTGTGGTAGCAGCTCTAGAATATTTTACATCTGACATAACTTATAGCAACAAAAGCTTTCATTTAGGGATTATTTTACCAATAAAAGAAAAAAATGAAACGCTTCAATAATGGTGATTTTCCTAGCATAAGTTTGCTGAGTTTGTCAGTGCTCAGTAAAGCTAAAGCAGTACAGTTGTTAAAAATATGGAATGCATATTGCTTAAGAAATATAATCTGTTTATAAACCACCAATGAGCACACTTGGGCAATTAAATTTCAGTAGCGTCAAAAGATAATAATATACAAGACAAAAAAATCAGCATATCCATTAATATAGATCATAGCCACAAGCAGTGAAAGGTGCAAAAGAATTGCAAGCAATGATTGTCCAATACCTTGTCATCAGGCAAAAGATTAGCATTTTCACGAGTTGGGGCATCAAAGTCCAAGTAATGAACAACATTCATGTCAAGGGTTCCTTTCTTCAGGTACCGCTGAGTATGATGCCAAACTCCACAGTTAGGGAGATAACTACCCACATGAGATCCACGCACCTGCATTAATATTGGAAGGATCCAAAGCAGTTAATGTTTAATCAAACAATGATATCTATGCAAATATGGTAAAACAATATAAAATAAAATGGAAATAGTATGACTTTCACTTGAAAGGTGGACTTCCAACAAAGCCACCAGAAGGTGATTTTTATCATATATCTAATCAAAACACAAAATGATTTCCAATTTATTAGCCATAAGTTGAGCCACCAATTTATTTATTTTTTTGACAAAATAAGTAATGTCGCTCACACCATCAAATTTTTAGTTTAATTTATAATAGTGAGGTAATGATAACTCTTAGAAAGTGAGTTTTAGACATGATTCAACCTCACAAAACGGTTTACAAGGTGAGGTTTGCATCTATTTATGTACTATAATTTGGTTATATCTCTAATCAATGTTGAATCTTTAAGAAAATCTCTCACATCAAGGACTAAACATCTCGCATGAGAATAAATATTTACAGATTGTCCGCTAGTGACTCAATAATACGTGACACAATAGGCCTAATAAATCTCACTAGAATAGGTTCTAATAACATCTAAGAAAGTGTAGGTTTTAACCTTACAAAATCAGCCGGTAAGTTGAAATTTGAATCCACTTATGTCCTACAACGTGGAATTTCAAAATTAATCTGACAATCATATTTTATGAACACCGGTATTTCTTCACAAATACAGGGAAGCAAAGTTTTTTTATGATGTTTGGTGTTTAACTAATAACTCTTTTAAGTGCATTTGCACGAAGTGGAATACTTGCTTCTTCAAGGGTCTATCTTTCCAATCAAATGAAACACATTGTTTCTTGACTTAATATTTTCACCTCACCCAAATTATCCTTCTTAGATAACTACCTAACTTTTTTATCAAAACCAGCATCCTACAATGCTTAGGATGATTAAATTTTTAATCATGGAATCATTTAAAAAATAAAAGAGTTCAATTTTGATACAACATTATAGTAAAATTATTTATTCTGTTTACCAATTAGAAATTATCAATAGATGTGGCTTTTTAAATAATCATTACAAAAGTCTAAGAATTTTCAATTATGAGAATTCATGATTAGATGATAGTGTAAATTTTTTTTCAATATTAGTGTGTCCAATTAAATTGAAAATAAAAATAAGAAATATTATTAGTGAAAAAAAAAAACAAAATTCCATGCAGAAATAGCAGAAAACTACCTTAGCTTCCAAGTCAAGTGCTTTAGAAGCTAAACCTTCTAACCACTGGACTATTCGAAGGCATAATTGAGCTGTATGATCCTCTGCAACAAACTCACAAGCCACCACATGTGAGGTTCCTAACACCTGTGAAGTGAGTAAATTTCAATAAGCCCATTCCTAGATTATGTCGTTTAGGTGGTTAAATAAAGTAGCATCACACAAGTGTTACCAGTATTTGATCTTTAGATAGTTCTTCAGTCACTGAAATAAATGAACAACTATCAGAAAAAAGCACAAAAACAAGGAGCATCTAAAAAAAACCCAAAAGAAAAGGCAGCAATTAACATGTGGGAAAATGGACTATAGCTGTAGAGCCACCACTCCATTTCATGTCTCTCCTATAACAATTTAGCAAGTATTAATAAGAACTTACAGACTATTTATATATATGGGGGGAATTATTTCCTTTGAAGCAAACTTCAGAATATTTTTATATAATTAGTACTGAGTTAGTGATAAATAGAATAGGCTCTCCCAACATGCAAACTATATCTCAAGATCGAGATGAAGATAGCATTAAATACCATATTGAGTTTTTCTTATATTTTAAATTCAAAAGTATGATAATCAAATGGGCAGTCAAATCATCCGAAGAGTTGATTCGGTCAAATAGAAGAATGTCAATGAATGAACTGATTTAAGGAAATAGATTTGAATAACCAAAAGTCAAAATAGAATATAGGTCAGAGACACAAATGATCCTTAAAAACCAAAAAAAAAAATATGATTTGAGATATATTTCCTTTCCCATAAAGGAACCACAAGAGAGACCATGTTGCCGCCTCATCAAGCAAAAGTTGAGCCTTCTGCCTCATCAATTTGTCCTCAACAACGCGATGCCTCACATTCAAACCATACCTACAAGAGAAAGCCCACAATAATATTGTAATCAAAGTAGTTTTGCAATGAACAAGTACTTGTACTATACTACTCCGGTCTATACATTTGTTAGCATAGTTTAAAAGTTCAATTGAATCCTCATTTTTCATTCATATTTCTTAAAAAATGGACTATAACTCAATCTCCCAAAATCAGCTTATAAGCCCACTTATATACTATAATAAAGTCATATATCTAGTCAATACAAAACCTCTAATAGACTCTCTCACAATGAGAATTGGACATTGTGAGAGTGGGACTAGATATCTATAGGTAGTACAATAACAAGTGACACGATAGATTTAACAAATCTTGTTTGGATAAGTTTTTATACCATCTTAGAAAGTAAACTTTAAACCTAACTCAACCTCACAAAATCAACATGTAAAGTAAGGTTTGCACCCCACTTATATACTATATTTTAATCTTAACTCTAGTTGATATGGGATCTCCAACAATATTTCTATTTAAGAATTCATTAGGGAAAAAAAGAGAAACACATACAGAATGAGAAGAGTCCTTCTAAAACAGCCAAGACAACTAACCAAAGAAGTGTGTTATCAATCAGAACAAAATGTCCTCTTTAATAGGTATATAATGAGTTTCACTTCAACTTAACCACAACAAAAAATGTAATCCTACTGAATATCATCCGTGTTTTCAAGCACAGCTACAAAATAGAATCATCAATAGCTCTAATAAGAGAATAATAACAGGTAATATCCTAGTTTCTGGAAGCTTTACCATGCAAGACATATCCCTATATCTATACCCTGTGTTCACCTCAAATTTACAAAAAGAAAAAAAATCAAATCTTGCAAAGCAACAGCAGTAACTTTATGCATAGAAATATTTTTTATATTTAAACATCACCCTATAAATTTCAGTTATATGGCATAAATTAAAACGTGATCTTTTAGGAAGAAATATGTAAAATATGTGGTACATTGTGCAAGGTGGAATATGGCAAAAGGACAAAATTTCACCTAATAAACATGTCATTATGGCCTACGGCACAGCTGTAGTGGCCCTCCCTTCACAAATTGCCTATAGCGGAGGCGTTGAAAAACACCTTGTTATAGCATTATGGTCGCACTATAAGAGTTTTAACAACATTAACTCTTATGAGCTAATTTTTATGAGTAATGAAAATCTTCCTAAATGCACCCTACTTCTCTGTATAAACTTGAGAAAACCAGATAAAAAATAGAGTAAATGCAGGGAAGCGTGAGACACAGAGAAAAGGCAATTGAAAATCAGAGAGAATCTGTGATTTCTGAAATTATGATTTCACTCCACACTATTAAAGCATCACACAGATATTTATGCATGCTAACAATTACCAGTTAAGATTAGAAGAGACTGGCAACTGTAATGACTACCAACTATAACTACCTAATAGATCAGCAAATGATCTGAGACTAACTAGAAGTTATAGCTATAAAAATTAATTACTCTAACACTGAATATACAATCATCACTAAATCCAGAGAACTTCATAGTTTTTTTATTATGTCTCTACATATAGCATTCATAAAGTCGCAATTTAAAATGACAAATTGGCAGCATCATAAAACAAAATAAGTAAAGATAGATACAGAAAGACAGCCCCTAACCAGTCCAAGGCATCATCAGGAAGTAAAAAGAAACATAATTCCTAAATTGTGTGTGTGTGTGTATGCATGTAGAACACCATTAAAAGAGAGGAAGATGGGCAAAGAGATGGAGGGCAGGAAATTTTCTTAAAACCTTCGATTAAACAACAAAAACAGCCTAAACCCTAAACAACAAAAACGAGCTCTCTAATTTCTCAACAAAATCAGTTAAAAACATATCTTGAACGAATATGCATAGATTCTCCAAAGAACCACAGTAAACAAACTAACCATAATAAATAAATAAGAAAATAACAAGTATACAACAATGTAAAACTAAAATAATGGCTACCATCTATCGATCCCCAAGACAACAAGAACACATGTCATAGGCCTTATATAAGAATTAAGTAATAATATTATTATAAGTAATATTCATCTTGAATGTTTGCATAATAAAACTTCATATGCCAATATTTATGTTGTCTAGTAGCAAACAAACCTTATAGACTCTGAAACATTTCGACATGCATTCTCGACTCTTAGAATCAGATCAGCAATAGGCATCAGTCCTGTCAAACAAAATACAATAAAATTTAAACTATTTCTTTTTTTTTTTTCGTGCAGAATGATAAAAAAAAAATTGTATTTGCACCAACCATTCTTCAGCAAGGAGAAATGCGAGCAACTAAAATGCCCAAAATAAACAGATGCGCTTTATTTTTTTCTTTAGTGTTTGTCTTATAGTATCAACCATTATGCTCCAGCAGATTCCAAAGAAATAAGGGCATAAGATAAAAACAAGGTTCCCTTATGTGGAATTTCAAGCTTTAAAGCGATTATTTTCTATCTATATTTACAAAAACGAGAAAATGAAGATGAATGAAATAACTTTTTTCCAGGTACTAAGGTATATAAATAAACATGCTTGCATTACCCTGCAAAGAAGAATCAAGCAGAGATGCAAACAAAGTAAAGATTGTGTCTGCACCATCTCCCAATGTGTCACCCTCTGTCTTACAAGCCTTTAATGAGTAGCGTACAGAATCAAAACCAGCTTCCACACCAGGGACACCAGGAAAGTCGGAAGACAACCTCCTCCTAGAGGAATATGGTGACTTCTCTTCCAAGTAATCAGCATCGAGACTCTCAACCTCTTGTTTAATATTTTCAAGAACAAGTGCTGCATTAGTAGGACTATGGATGCTTTGTCCATCATAGAACAACCCAGTTTCACTCAACTTGGAAGCTGAGTTGTCAGGTGGGATTGAAGCACCTGCAGTTGAGTGCCTCTTCCTGCAAAAATTGCATTATAAAAAACTAACACAAGTTTACAGAATACAATAAAATCCAAGCAGGACAATATTTTGCACCCACATAACACGTAAAGATGAAGCAATAGATTAAATCACCACGTTCTCTCTATCAAAAACAGTGTTCTAAATGGCAGCCAGCCCCAAAAAAGCCATAGTTAAACAGCCACTATTTTCAAAAACATTCATATAGTTTATATAATGCACTCCATATTCCAAACAAATTTCAATGGCTCGATACAACATCTAACACACCAACCCTCCACAATACACAAAATGCAGGTCGATAACTCAAGTGATGAAACCACAACAAATGTATCCGGTCATTACTCAAGACATTATCAGTGCGTCATTATAAGCTTTCCTCTAGTCAATCCTTCAATCCTAACCTCACTGTTCGGCTTTCCCAATGTTTGGACAAACTATCTATAAGCTAAAATTAGTTTATCCACGTGTTAAAATATAAAAATTTAGAAAACTTCGACGAGAGATATTCTACAAATTAGTTTAAGCATAAACTAATTTTAATTTACGGAGACGTACATTTCCTTTTTTATTTCTTTCTTTTTTTCTCTCCTATAAGTCGTTATAAAGAAACTTGCCAAAACATATCCCAAAACAACTAAAATTATTTCACTCGTTCAGATTCGAAGAAACTTTCGACACGAACTCCCGATTTGAACTGTTTCCCCGTTTTTTCTCTAATTGACAGACTCAACTTAAACCTGATCGATCGGTGAGAGGCATAAACCCTAATTGCACAAAACCCCGGCGCCTCCGAAGTAACAGCAAAACATAAGGCAATTCGTTAAAATGTGAGTGACGAAGATTGAAGTTAAGAATTCGTGAATGAGAGAGTGAGATTTGTTTGAATCGAGAGAACGGAATACAATACCCGTATCTGCGGAACTGCTGCCGCGAAGAGAGGTTCTGAGGATCGAAGTAACTGTCACCGATAGGAGAAGTGTCCATCGCCATTTCCTCTTCCATTGGAAATTGAGAATTTGAGGTGAGCGAGTGAGTGAGCGAGCGAGTGAGTGAGCGAGCGAGTGAGTGAGCGAGCGAGTGAGCTTAAACCCTCACTCAGCGCGGGAAGCAAATGGTTGAGGTTTGGTTAAAACCCTTGGTCTTCGTTTACGTTGCGCTTTGCGGATTCAAGTCGGGTCAACTTCACCCTCACACTTTTCCATTGGATTCAAGTCGGGTCAACTTCACCCTCTCACTTTTCCATTCACATTCACGCGCCAATGTTTTAAAAGACTAAACCAGTTTATTAAATTAATTATAATTAACTTAATTATAACATGTAAAGGTTTTAGGATTGAATCTACTTGTTATTCACTTCACTCTGCATACAAAGCGTAACTAGGTTTTTGTAATTATTTTCTGGCTTTGCTTTATATTTATTTCTCTATTTTTTTTTAATAAGAGTGGTGAGAAATTGATAAATACCACCTTTATACAATCTTTTGATAATGAAGTATCATTACTTTTGTAAGACAGGAAAAATGAATATTACCAAATATTTAACCCGTCTAGATATTATGATAAATTAATTTATCGTTAAAATTTGTCTTCGGTTATCCAAATTAAAACTATCAATCTTTTAAGTAAAGACAAGGAGATAATATTATACTTAAAATTAACTTTTTAAAATTTTAAGAAAATGATAATGTAAGTCAAAGAAGCCCTTCTTTTAATTGCGAGACCCAACCTGTGAAGAAATTTATACTTTGGTTATGCACACAAAAGAAAATTAAGTGTGCAAAAGTATTTTATGGCAATTGTGCGGTGGTTTCTAATACAAACAAGGATTCTCTTCTCATATATGTTGTATTTTGCATTCTGATTGTTTGTAGTATATTTTGGTTCTAACATATAATCTCATGATTTTGTTTTAGGTTTCTCTTCTCTCTCACACTACCTGTGTATTATCTCTTTTATCATGTTTGAGACCACATTTTTAAGATTAACTTGTGTTTTTTCTCTAGTTGAAATGTTTTATCCTTTCTCTTTCGTAATTTTATAATTGAGTGGTATTTTTTTTCTAATTTCTAATGTTGATAATGTACATACAAATATATTTTTAACATAATTTAATTAATAAATATTTGAAACACTAAATACAGATTTTTTTTTTAATAACATAATTTTGTCAAAAATTTATCAAGATAAGGAAATTTTGAAAAAATTATTCATATTATTAAATTATGTTAGTTTAGAATGATTTTATAGTAAAAAAATCATACATACATGACACGAACTTTAGATTTATAAAGATTTATAAAAGTAAAGTCCAATCAGTTAAATATAACTTTAATATAAAAAGTAAAATTATTTTATATATACATACTTTGATTAATCTTAATTGAGATTTATATTTTTTTATTTTAAATAAAATCGTGTGACATAATTTTACTTCTTACGTTAAAATCGTGTCAAAATAATATAACTTCACTTTTATAAATCTAAAATTGTGTCATGAATATATAAGTTATTCACAATAAAATTATGTTATGTTGACGCGATTCACTTATATAAATGTTTTTTTAAAAATCTATCAATATTGATAAATCTTTGGCAAGATTACACCATTTAAAAAAAAAAAGTGTAAACATATAAATCATATATATAATGTATGTACTCAAATGCTTGTATATTATATTGTATATTATATTATTTTTAGTGTAATTTTAGTTTATAGGTTTTGAGAGTAAACTCATGTTTCTCTTCAACTTTGATTAATTGTGTTTAAAATGTCATTAACAGTATAAACACTTGTTAATCGAAATCTGATCATTTTACAAGTTTTGTTTTTGAGGTGTTTTTGATGGTATATCCTTTAACTGCTGTCCATATACATGATGTTATTGATAGTTAATCAATAAATTAAGATTTTGTTAATACCTACTTTTGGTCATCTATATCTCTTTCTGTTTATTCAAACTTTTTGAGCATGTAGTTTCTCTCGTAACTCTTTCTAATAGTCCTTCAGAAGCATGACTGTGTTATTTTTACCTTGACTAGAGATCAATAGTCAAACAGAAAGTGAAGCACTACAACAAATCAAGAGACTAATGCCAGCACAATAAATATGCAGTAAAATTCCTCCAAGACAATTACCATACATCTTCAATCTATTGACAGAAAACACAACAAAAAAACTTTCACTTTAATGCAAAGGAAAATCAATTACTTTTGAAGCATTACACTGAGCAAAAATAAATATCAATAAAGATTGATTATATGGTAGAAAAAACTAAAATGTACCATATAAAAAACCTAAAGAACTAACAAAGAACTAGGGATAGGACACAATTAAAAGTCCAACCATTTCTGATAATACTGGCAAGTTGTTGGGGATATAATACCATTGGGTGTACAAAATTTAATCCTAGGACAAACCCCACAAGGAATAGAAGCCATGGCTCCAGCTTTAACATTGGTGCCAACCTTCTTTGCCAACCTAAAACAAACTTCACCAGCAGGAACAGATGAAAAATCCCCAAAGCCAGAACTGTTCACCTCCTGTAACTTATTTTCCATAACCAAAACTTTTAAAATTTGTTCCACCTGTCCAGGACTGACTCCACCAGGAAAAACCTCACTCCCTAAGGTTCTAGTCCACTCCAGGATCGCATCACGAGTAGCAACCTTTTTCCGGGAAATAAGCTTCAAGCAGACATCAGATAGAGCCTCAATGAGCTGTGTGTCAAGCCTACCTTCGGTATACCACTCTCCACCAGTGATCTCCTTAGAGGGTTTGAATTCCATGGCCATCAACACTTTCTTGGACTTGTTTTGGATGTTGACAACCTCCTTGATAAGAGTCTTGGAAATTAACAACTTGATGGATTTCTTCAACATGCTGTCAGGGATGTTGGTTTCTTTTTTGATGTCCCCTTGCCATATCCCCATCTCCTTCTTCCCACGAACGATGTTGTAAATCACCCTCTCCTCATTTGTCATTGAAGCAGAGAGTGTCGCAGCCAGATCTTGGCGCTTGCGTTTCATTTGCAAAATGCTCATTGTTCTTAATGACAATAAGTCTGAAAACTAAGTGTACAAAACATTCAAATACAAATATAAGCTCGTAAATAAGTATCGAATGACGGTGTTTTGAGTCAAAAGTCTCAAAGATTAAGGAAATAGAACCTAAACATGAGAGCACAACATACCTCGAACTAGTTATCACAATGTCCAACACTGAGACTGATAGGGATGGCTTAACTTGAAACCTCCTGACTTTTCCGTCACTGCACGGTTAAGCAAAGTGCTTTTAGTAAAATTTTATACTATTATAAAAAAATAAATAGACAATTTTAGAACATCTCCTATTACAATGCACAAAATCGAGAAGTTGCAGTATTGAGAGATTGAAATAAATTTTTAGCTAAGTCTTGAATGTTGTTTCAAATATAACCTAAAACTAAGCACAAGACACTCCAACAGAAAAGGAAGAAAAGAAAGACAATGCAAATTATTCTTCACTTGAAATTCCTCCAGAGAGTCTGAGATGACACATGGGTGATTACTCATTACTCCAAAGCTTGGTTCTCAGTTATTACAATGCTGATGCTTCAGCATCATGGGGACAGACAAACAGAATCACCCCACACAAATAAAATATATTAAACATAAGTTCATAGTGATTGACAACCACAAAAGCAAAAGCACAACATTTTTCAATACTTCAGAATAACATTATTCAACTAAAAGTCTTTCAAAGAGAATTGCAAGGCAAAATTTCCAATCCCATAACACAAGACAGGGTTACTCGTCCTTTAAAAGAATAGAACAATCTACCAATCTACTGAGCTAATTAAAGCCAGAAAACTCAATTTTTTCAAATTTCACATATTATTAGCCTAGCCCCCAAGATCAGAAGAACAGATACCTATTAGTTATATGCTTGTGTAGCATTAGCCATCCAACCAACTGATGCAGCTTATTTACTTTTCTACATTGTTAACCGTAAGTGGCGATAAAGCAAAGGACTTTACTTTTGTTAGTAGACAATGATTTTCACATCTAGCCTCCTCCCCATACTTCTTCATTATTTTGTGTGTAATAATCTCAGTGAAACGTAAATCAACGATGGATGAAACTTCAATAAACTTTTTCTTCCATAGGTATCATAGGCCAAAATTTGTTTGAATTCTTGGTTGGGAACAAAAAGAAATCAGTTGAGTTAGGCACATTTAATGCAGTTGAACACCTCTCCCAAGGGGTATTCAAACCTCAGTTGTACACCTTGTGAGTAACCATTCTTCAATTTTACTTGTAGATTAGAACAACACCCAAAAAAAGATTGAAAAAAACACTAATTGACAAGAAAAACACACAAATTGACAAGAAAAACACAAACTTGGGAATTAATTGAAAGGCCCAGAACTCAATTTGCGATGAGAGACAATGGGATTGCTGCATCAAACCTCGGTTTGTTGTTGCTGATGCTTTAGTTTCAGCCTATTGATTCTGCCTTTTCCTCTGTTTGTTTTCATGTACGATCAATTAGGGTTTGGACAGTTTTGAGATTCTGATAAAAAAAAAAACAGAATTTATTGTAAACAAATTTTATTATAAAGGTTAACACAAGTACTTTAGTGGCTAACAGTTTCCCTGGAGATTATAGATAACATTTTTCCTTTTCTAATCTAAAAATCAGTTATGATTTTTAAATTAAAATGATTATTTATAATTGAAAATCACTATCTATAAAATAAATAAAAACTACTTATGAAATATTATAAAAATATTTATATATGTTTTTATATTTTTTACAATTTAATAACATCTTTTATTTTAGATATTATTTGATATTTTTTTGTCATATTTTAATTAGATAATTTTATTTTTTAATAGATAAAAATAATTTATTTTTTTACTTTAAATAAATAAGTGAATAATACATTTTTATTTTCTTTTGAAAAATAACAACTATATAAATTCTTAATACTATTTTTAAAATATATATATATATATATGTATATTTTAAATTATATTATTTTTTATTTTTTAACTAATTATTCATCTATATTATTAATAAATAGAATTTTACTTTTAATATATACAAATTCTTATTATTTTATGTTTGAGTAACCGTTTTTTAAATTAAACTATCTACTTATAATAAATAAAATTACCACACTAAAAGTATAAAAAATATTTATATTTATTTTTATGATTACTTTTTATAAAAAAAAGGTTTTATAATTTAATAATATCTTTTATTTTAATAATTATGTATATCAGTACATAAAAGATATATATTATTTAGTAACTTCCATCAATCATCATTTAATTGAACAATTTTACTGTTTATTAAATACAGAATAATTTATTTCTTTATTTATTTAATAAAAATATATAACAATACAATTTTATATATTTCAATATAATAAAAATGTGAATATATTTTTGCATCAAACTGCATGCTTTTCTGCTGATAACGATAAAGAAATTTAAAAAAATGTGTTTTCACATTTTTAAGTAAACAATCACTATCTTTGTTAGTTCTACACTTTTATTTTGGTATATTTGATCATTAAAATTTAAATATTAAACTTTTAAATTTTAAAAAAAGTAATAATTTTTGAATTTGTTTAAACATGATTTCTTTTATAAATCAAATCAGTCAGGTAGTAATGTTTTTTCCTCAAATTTTTAATGCAACAATATAACATGCTTAAATTCGAAATCAATTTTTGAATTAAACGATCTTATGTTCATCTAATTAAATTATGCATTTTTTTTTTAAGTTTGAAAACTAGATGTTGTTTACTAAAAATATACAAATGTTAAATTACTTAACAAAAGTAAAGAACTACAAACATATTTTTAAAAAGTTAGAGATGTTGCAGAAAAACAAATGGATGTTTCATCAAGATTTTTCCTTTTTCTTTCTCACTCCCTCTCCTTTAAATATAGATTATTCGGTTCCAAACTTTTTTGGCTGGAAAAGCTGAAATTGACTTTGAGGGGTTAGTCCTTGAGATGAGGATCCTAACAAATTATCATCTTGCCAATACTTTTTCTTTTAACTAAATTTCTGTACAATTTAAACTTGATTTTCAGATGAGATAAAACAATTCCTACTGTTGGGTTTTTTTAATAATTTCCTTTAATTTTCTACACATAATTTGCCTGGTTGACAATGAGAAAGAAAAAAGTTGAAACAAAAGAATCCTGATTACAGAGATGAGTTAATGTTATTGATACGTAATTTTCAACAAAAGCTTCGTCATTTATATAACAGCTGTTTGTAAATTAAAATCCGTATGAATTATTCATTTTGTTTCAGGCAAATAAATCAGGGGTCTTGGTTTGGTTACAAGTGTTACAATCAAGAAGCCCATATAATATAAGCACACCACCCACACTCACCTTACAACTAGCAGATTGATTATGCATTGAAATATTTAATAAATATATAACAGCCTCTATAGACAGGATGATATTGATGACAACCATCGCATAGTAACACCCAAATGGGTGAGAAGAAAAAATGTCAGGACAGACAATCCCTCTTAAAATCATAAACACTCATCACTACTAAGTAGAAAACCGCATACATGATACAAACCCATACAAATGTTTGCTCATAATTATCTAATATGGTAGTAGGTGTGTAACAACCAAACCACCGGGAAAGTGAAAAAAGTAAAAAGTAAAAGCTCCTAGAGTTTAACACCAATCAATGTGCAGCAGGCAGGATATATAGATAGATGCATTAAATCACATCAAGAGAACCGAGGTGTGTTACTGGTAGTACATCATTTGCTGTGCAGCTGCAACATTCTGGAACCCACCATCATATATTGCCTGGCTGGCTCCAATAGCTGCTGCTTGTTTAAGAGGATGTTGTCCTTGGGGATGCATCAAGGCATGCACACTCCCCATCTTACTCATTGCTAGCTGTCGCTCGTACGCCATAAGATCGGTGGCAGACAGCCCAGGCAGAGATGCAGCAGCAGGTGGGGGAAGGGGATTTGAAGCAGTTCCAGGTGGGGTGGGCTTGCTCCCCCAAGAGCACTGTATTTAACGTAATAACAATAGTCAGACTCGAAGTGTAGTATGTAATCTGGGAGTGATCGGAGGTGGAATGTTGGAATAGGAACTCAACTTAAGTGAATTTAAAACACCACATTTTTATAATTACTTGTTTGACATCAAACTCTAAAGAGTAGTTAAAATAAGGGAGAATTTCTCAAAATCTATTCATGCAAAATTTCAAAGAACACTTACAGCGACAAATTAAACCACTGTCTAACAAAAGAATTTCAATATCTTTATCCAAACTAATACTTTAGAAATGAAAGGAATTTACTTGAAGCAATTAAATTTCTACGTTTTTTAAATTCATTGAAAATTTGAAATCCGTTATTCAAACACCATCTGATCGAAAAATAAGATAAAGTATGAAATTACACAGCAGGTAGCAGCAGCATCAAGTTCAATGAGATTCACACCTTAATTTGTTTTCCAAGAAGAAGAGACTGCGCATTCCCCATCTGAATAGCCAGAGCTGCTTCAGCATGAGTACTGTACCTCACAAAGCCAAACCCTTTATCACGCTGGACACGAACCTCCTCTATCACTCCAGCCCCGAGAGAATGGAAGTGGCGATGGAGATCAAGTTGAGTTACCTGTGGATCACCAGAGGTCGTAATGAATAAAATAGCACCAGATATTGCTGCAGAAGTCAAACATAACAGCGCACAAGTATACATGAAAATTTTGTCAAATGAAACTATTTGAAAGCTTCAATATTCTTACATTTATAACCTAACAGTCAAAAGAGATAAAGAAAGATAATAGAGGTAACAGTGTAGTTTCGGCAATGCAAATATTAGCAGTGACGTTCAAAATTATTGCTTTTGTAGCATAAATCATAATAAGCTCACAAACTTTTCTACCAAATGGTGTTCAATGAATCTGTACTGTACTAAACAAAAAAAGACAGATAAAGTTTCTTACCTCTGAAGCAAGGTTACCCACATAAACCGTAGTATACTGAGGATTGTTCTCCGGAGCATCACTGCTAGATATGTCTTTACCATCTTCTGTACAAATAGGATAAAACATGTTGGTTAATTCATGCCTGTTATAACATCAGTTCACTGGGAAAACAGAATACTTCACAAACAACAATTTTTACAAGCTCGATCATCTATAAAATCATTCCAAGACATGATAGTTGAATCGGGATACAAATTGTGAATTAGAAGACCTATTTTTCAAATCATTAATCGAATTGTATCATGAGTCTATCCATAATACTAATATAACATAATACTTAAATGCATAGAAGACATAAAAACACAAATCACGATTAATGACTAAGCATTCTTATTTTAGTTTCTAAAACGTCTTATTTGGAAAAATATTTCTATTTACATTTAATTTAATTAAAACATAAAACTTGATTATAGTGTATCTAATTTTTTTTTTAATTTACTTTTGCATGTTTTGATTAAAAGATTACAAAGTCGTATATGAATATGGGTCCAGTAATAATTAAAAAGTCAAAACAACAGTGTTAACTGACAGCCTGAACCCAAACACAAAAGTTAGTGAAAGTACAGTAATTTTTTATTAATCATGTTTGGATAGACAACTTCACAATTTCAAGGAAAGTAAAATGCATTTAATTTAAATTGCTTATAATTCGAATTGTTTCAATTTTCAAATGTTTTTGTTTAGATAAAACAATTCAAACTTATAAAATTTTAATTTTCTTATTTAAATAGAGGGTTTCAATTACCACCAATATAAAAAATTATCTTTCATATTAAACCATATTTAATAATTGGACAACATCACCAAGACTGAGTCTATGAAGCCTCAACCAAGAGTGAGTTGACGAGAGTATAAAGATAAGAGACATTGATGTGAAAGAAAATATAGTATGAAAATTTAAATTCTTAACTTTTAAGTAAAATCTGAATTTCTATAATTTTATGTATTTTTTCATCAAATTCTTTTGAATCTTTTATGGAAACAACATATTTTATCATAAACCATTTCAAATTCTCTATAAAATAAATTACCCTATAAAAATTCTTCATTCAAACACACTATTAGGTTGTGAATGGGTTCGTCTCTCTTCTCTAACCCACTAACAAGATGCACGGTCATAAGAGCAGGACAGTGAACTGCGGCACTGAAGCTGTTGATCTGGAGTGTGGTGGTCAGATGCAACACAATGACCTTCGAGGAGCGACAAGATCCAATTTTGCCACAAACCACTATGAGTGTGGGGCGATTTTCCAGCTCCGAAGGTTATGTTTTGTGATTTTGGCTTTCAAAATCACTGCTCCAGAAGCGACAATAGCCATGTACGGCATGATGGTCATTGTAGGGCAAGACATTGTGACCCACATTACAAGAATTGTGCAATTCAACAGAAAATCGGGATTCTTACGATTCTAGACCAATTCATGCTATTCACTTTGTGATACATGTACAGAAACAATTGGTTAAATGATTCGTACTGCCAGCTTCATGAGTTGTAAAATAATAACTACTATCTTATTGGGTTAAATGTAAAAAGGTTGCAACAAAATATTAGACATCACCCAGGTTCACCCTCTAATAATTATAGAAGCTAAAAATAAGATATTTAAATTCAACCATCTCTATCATTGTTTCATGAACTACATTATACTAACCAGATGAGGCATTTGTTAGTTCCACCACGCTTTTTGCATCTGAGTTTTGCTTCTCTTCAATACCACCAGCACCTTTTGTTGCCCAGTTGCATCGTATTTGTCTACTTCCAAGCCATTTACCTGAAAGACATCGTAAATTGTGATTGGACCCATACAGGAAACACAGGTGCATAAGAAAGAACACGTGAGTTTGTGACTCGTGCAATTACAGAATGCATATACTCATAAGAGGTAGTTCTAAAAATTCTTTGACAACTTTCCATCTTGAATGTAAAATACAAAAGGAACACTAAAAGTCAACACATCAACTCCTACAAAAGAACCCGAATACACAATTCCTTGTTGTACCATCAATTTTTACATCAAGTAGTATTGTAATATAAAAAATCATTGGAGATTGCTCTGAATTTAAAGCGGTTCAAATCTAAGGTTGTTAAGCCAATAGCAAATTTCTTACCAGTCAAATCATTTATAGCGCTTTGTGCATCCTACAAAAATTTAATAAAAGTACTAAGTCAAAACCATCATAAGGAGCCTTGTTACACCAAAAATTAAGATTTTTAAAACCAAAATTGGACCTGTTGACTTCGGAATGAAACAAATCCAAATCCTCTTGAACGCCCAGTCTTCTGATCCCACATAACCCTTGCATCTCTGGAGCCACCAAATAGAAATAATTGATGATCCATGCTAAGTTACCAATGCACTTGTAAAGCTATCATGTGAGAAGTATAATTTCTTTTCCATTTCGAATGTATATAGATCGGTTCAAATCCAAATACATACAGAGAATCAAAGTTTTACTAAGAAATCATGTGTGAAACTTACGAACAACTAGGGTAGACAGAAAAGCATGCAAACAGTGTAGCATCAGTAACCTCAGGACTTAGATCACCAACAAATATGTTGTAATGACCTGCAAATTAAAAGAACATGGTATATAAGAGCCAAAAGATCCCAAAGGATTGGACTTAGTTTGAATATTAATATCAATATATTTAATTTAAAATTTGAACCAACCTGATGTGTCCTCTCGCTGACCACTAGCATATGCCCAATTAACTTTGATAGGCTGGCCAAATCTGCAAAATATTGAATTAAATTTTGAATGCAAATTGAAATCAGTTTAAGACGTAAAGAACAACACTTACAAATGCCTTCCATTGAGAGATAATATGGCAAGAGCAGCAGATCTGCGATCAAAGTAATGAATGAATCCATAGGATGACTGCAAAACAAAGAAACCAGACGTTAAATATAAAGCTCCATTTTCAGCTAGTATTTAAAATTCAAAATAACTAAGAATACCTTCTCCTTTCTGATAAGTTTACAACCTTCAACTGGGCCAGTACCAGCAAAAACTTCTTGCAAAAGAGGTTCAGTTACCTGTGTATGGATGTTCCCGACATACCTGCATTTTCTCAAAGATAAGGAAGCTACAAATAAAAAAAAAAAAAAAAAAAAGAAAAAAAAAAAAAAAAAAAAAAAAAAAGGAAGAGAAGAAAAAACTACGGAACAGGTAATTAATTTTAGTCATAGAATAAACAAAAAATTAACATACAAGTAGTTTTGACACACTAAAATTGCTTTTAAGCATGCCAAAATATCTACTAAAGTAAAATATAAAATACCAGCAACTCAAATGCATTTAACACCAATCATTATTTGTAAAGGAATAAATAGAAGATTAACGTAGCCTAAGATTGTTAGAATGACAATCATGAAACAAACAAAAATAGGATATAAAATAAAACGAAAAAAAAAATTGTCTAGACAAACACTCACACACTGCGGCAAGTACTTGGATCAAAACCAGGAGGCAGATTTCCACTTGGAATTGGTTCAATCTGCAAAATGAAGAAGTGAAAAAGGAACGAAAGGAAAAAGGTGGGCAAATCAAGAGAGACAATTTGTATTGCATCTACCAATACAGAAGTATGACAAAACATTTATGGGAATGAAGAAATCATGTAGCCCATTTAATACCAAAAATTTGCATACATGAGTTAATTGCTAAGCCTGAAAAATGTTAATGAGAATGTTTTGACAGCTACCGAAACCACTCAGAATACATAGCAAAAATACAAATTGAGACCAAAGCAGTAAGGAAAAAAAAATTAATAACAACCTCTAGTTTTATATTTTAGAACCTAAATGAAATCAGACAATAACCTCCTTTGGCCAGATTATTCAGATTCCTTTCCCAAATAAAATTCCAATAAAATCATACTTCCTCTGGTGTTTTATATAAGAAACATATAGATGCAATCTTTTGTCCAAATTATAAGAAGCATGGACCCATTTTCAAATGTATTAATTGTTAATTATATTTTAAACACTTGATTTATTGTGAAATCTGTTACCAATTTACGTCCCGTCACACTTATTGTTTGAAAAATCTTCCATTACAAGTATAGTCATAAATATATAACCCCACCACTTCATTCTGATTATTTCTGAAATAAAGTTTAAAATTGTGAACAATTAAAATTAATGAACTTCACTATATTAATCAGTTTAATGAATGAATCATACGTTTCTTACACGTAGAACTGCAGGTACTACTGTTTATAACATGGCAAGCTTGCACGCCTTAACTCTCTCTTACACAACTATGTGCATGTTTTGATAGCCCTCTCCTACTAAACTAAGGTTCTTCACATATCCAATTCCAACGCACAAACTTGAGAAGGAAGTTGCAGTATTGAAAGATTGAGATATATTGTTGGTTATTTCAAACACAGCCTAAGACCACGCAGAAGCCAACAGAAAAGGAAGAAAAGAAGGACAGTTCAAATTATTCTCCACTTGAAATTCCTCCAGAGAGTCTGAGTTACTCGAGGCTAGGTTCTCAGTTATTACAGAAACACCCGACACAAATTTCGTAGTCATTGACCACTTGCAAAAGCAAAAACACAACATTTTTCATATTTCAGAATATCATTATTCAGCTAAACACCTAAGAGAATTGCAACCCAAAATTTCCATTTCCTACAACACATGCTTCTGTTTATTCTGACCGACTAATGCAAAACCCTCCCCACACAGCAAGCAAACCAAATAACTCCACAATTCGGAGCCAACACAGCAATGGATAGATATCAAGAAACAAAAAAAAAAAAAAAAAAAAAAAAAAAAAAAAAAAAAAAAAAAAAAAAACAAAAAACAAAAACAAAAAAAGAAAAAAAAAAAAAAAAAAAAAAAACAAAAAACAAAA
>Ga0099825_1000780_pt1 | contig 36907 bp, 14 predicted proteins | sample SiratroredBW_FD_76838 | JGI IMG/M metagenome (GOLD analysis project Ga0099825, IMG submission 76838) | Root nodule microbial communities of legume samples collected from California, USA - Siratro red BW | ecosystem: Host-associated > Plants > Roots > Nodule | place: USA: California | collected...
AAAAAAAAAAAAAAAAAAAAAAAAAAAAAAAAAAAAAAAAATAAAATATATATATATATATATATATATATATATATATATATATATATATATATTATTACAATAAGTATACATTGATGCTAATAATTGTTTCTTGTTTATAATTTATACCTTCTTTACATTTTTTTAATTATTGTAGTGTGATAAAATTAAGTAAAAAAAGTTAATGTTACAGTGTACATGACAAACCCTAAACTCACTTAAAGTGATATTTAGTAATTTTCAAAGTCATGACCCACTTATAAGAGTATTTTGTAATTTTCACCTCATTTACGAGGGCTATTTCGTAATTTCCATTCACATCCCTTCAAATCTCCACATTATCCAATATATCATTATGCAAATCTCTTATAATTCATCCTCACAAATTAGGTCAACCAAATAGAATCCATCCAGCACAATCAATTTCTTTTTACATTAAATCTACCCAATTGATTGAACAATCAAACCATACATAAATAACATTAATTTATTAAAATGTTCTTTTTTAAGGCTACTTTTGGATATGTAATTTTTAAGTTGCATCCCAATTTAGATATAGAATGTACATATATGAATGTAAGTTAAATGCAGTACATGTGAGAAATAAAGATGAGCATGAATGAGATATATGAGTAGGTTGAAAAGAATAGATAGTTAGACTTAAGTGGGTGTAATGTACACAAGTGAGAAAAAAAAATCTTGAGAAGACATGAATATGTGGAGGGAGGAAGAGAATCTTGGACACACAGAGACCAATGATAATGCAACAAATGTATCAATGGATCGTATGATGTTCATGTTATTGTTGAATGTGACTGTGAGAAGACACATGCATCTGATTTCCACACGAGGCCACAATATAAGAGTCATCATTCCAAGTCATTCATGAAGTCTACTTATGCATATGCATGCCCTCAGTAGACTCCACAGTCACGTGTACTGTGTCGCTGCATGTCACAACCAAAACCTTGTCAATGTCACCAGACCTTGCTGCCACCCATGACATCACGTCCAAGGTTCCAACGTTCTCAGCTGCCATTTTATTGCAGGTCCCACATCGGTTTCTGCAAAACTTGTCTAATTGTCACACGCTATCAGTTAGCCAATTACTTCTTGTACCTCCCATTTTTGAATCTGCACCTTCATAATTTGGTGAAATAATCGAATCATTCCATTCGTTTTTTCTTATTGCACCCTTACACCACTGACGCTATCACTGTGGTTAACGTTGCATCATCACCGCCATAGAAAGAAGAGAAGGAGATCACTGAAAAAAAACCTCATTCTAGAAAACTCTTTCGGTACGTGTTCTAGAAAGTTTGTTCTAGAAAAAGTATTCAGGAAAGAATATATATTTCGAAAAGTTTATTCTAAAAATTCTGTTTTAGAAAACTTGTTTCAGAATAATGTATTTTATATATTCTAAAAATTTTATTCTGAAAATCTTATTTTAGAAATCTTCTCTTGCTCTATAAAATGTGTTTGGAATGTATTTTATAAATTCTACAAATTGTGTTCCACAAAAACTTTCTAGATCACGTAATATACAAGTCACCTTAAAGAAGTGTAAAATAGTTATTTTGAAAATTGCAGTATGCAGGTTCAAATTAAGGGGGTGCAGGAAGCAATTGCTTGTAGTTTATAAGCTTTAGTCCAATATAACTGTAAGGTGAGCTTTGTTCCTGGAGGGGCCTAGCCCATGTTCATTCCTCTGTCGTTAACTTTGTATGTGGACTATTGCTTTCTTCACCTCATATTCTATAGGTGCACTTATTATTATAATTTACGGATAAAAATGATATCTTAAAGTTTTACACTTTCTGGAAAATGTATTTTGAATTGTGTATTTTGGATGATGATATAAAAAAATATATATTTTCAGAATATCTCCAAAACATGGGTTCCAGAAGGTTCTTTAATATCTCCTAAAAGTGTAAAGATTTTAAATTATTGTAAATTTGACTACAAAACCTTACTAATAAGTTAAAGAAATAGTCGTTTTGATGAATTTAACAGAAACTATTAAAATAAGAATATATAGATATAATATCTTGAGTTGTAATTAACAACCTGTGAGATGATTGAGTGATTGGCATAATTGTCACATGATTCAGGTGCAGTCATTGTTGATATATATCTTAATCAGTGAGATGGTTCACTCACTATCATAATTGCTTTGTTCTTGGTAACTTATTTTGGAAATTATTTAGGGAGGTTTATCTGAATAGGATTACCATAAAAGATAAGATGCTATAGTGCCCCAATAGCATTATTGTCTACTCAACACTGCAATTCTTCCTAACTTTGTTTCATCACTTACCTCCCACTCTGTCATCTCCTTTTTACTTTTTTCTTTTTTCTCCATTTTGTGACAACTTAGCCATCATAACATATCCTTTCCAATATACCTTTTACTATACAATAAAATCCATGTAAAACTCATTCATTATTAGTGTTCAATATATGGCACTAATGAAATGCACCAAATAATAGAGTTAAATGTCATACAATGCATTATTAACATTTCTCTTTCAAACCAAAAAGAAAATTATAATGGACGGTGATGAGAATATACGGAAATTTCTTTGTCAAGTAACACCAGAGTCCAATTCAAGAATGATTTGATCCCGTGATCAAAATCTACGTATTCGTTACAACACAAAGAGAATATATATATATATATATATTGTCATATTGGTTATTTGGTTTCTCTAAATGTTTTAACATGTAATAAAATAGAAAATGCAATTACCAACCAAAAACATTTTTCATTTCCGCTATGCTTACATTAACAGTGAATTTAGAGGGGTGGAATCAGTGAGAAAAAACAATCTTTCGAGATAACTTAAATGATAAAAGAATGTACATTATTGTAGAAATACGGTTCTGCAAATGGATTCAGTGAGTAAATGATCATTCCATGAAGACCTGTATTAGAACGTGATCAAAGAAGACAAGAACATATTTCCTCAATAAACCTCTAAAAATCTTATTCATGAGGAGTGAAAAGTACCTGGAGCATTTCTCAACCCAAATGGCCATGATGAGTGCAAAAAGCAGGCAGCTGCAGTTGCATGGTAAAAAAACTGCCATTGACATAAAACTTGAATGTGAGTGTAGCTAACTAGGTTGCTCCAATCTGCGCCTAAAATCGGAAGAAGCAACACAGGTAACTACAAAGCATAGAATCTGAACCTCCACATTTTTTAACTATATCCTCCATTCTCAAGGCACGACCATTGCCCGGTGTTATCGGATACCATAATCATCTATGTCAAAATTATTTTATAAAATTATAACAAAAAGCCATAATGGTTTTCGCGGAAGCATGCTGGTCAAAAGAAATATGATATATCAATATATATATATATATAGAGAGAGAGAGAGAGATAATTTAAAAAAAAATAGAGAAATATAATTATAATGCAAAATTAACGAAAGAGTTAGCCATAACTACTGATACTAATACTATGTCTCAAATTTAAATAATAAAAACATTAAAATAAAAACATCATAAATTTTAATTTCAAGTTCAAAACTTTAAATAACCACAAAATATCAAATAAACTTTTTAAATTTCTAATTATATGATTCTTCTTCAATCCTAACATAATTGTCTTTAATACTATTTAATGAGACATATATTTCTTCTTTTTTTTTAGAGAAACTCTTGTTTAAAAGTTATTTTTCAAACTCAAAATCAAATTTATTATAGAATTTATTTTTAACTTCAATTTGAATCTTCTCTTTATCCAATAACAAAATATCACTTAATGGTTACTTTCTTTTATTGGTTAATTATTTTCTTGTATAAATTATTAATTCTCTAATATCTAAAGTTTCATTAAGGATTGTTGAATTAAGACTGAGATCATCATAAAAAACAACTCATTTCCTCTTTTTTCATTATCATCTTTTTCTTTGGTCCAATTATTCTTTTTTTTAATGAATTTGCATTATGAATAAGTAAATATAAATTAATTTATTTCTACATTCCACCAAAAAAATATGATAATGAAATGAGTCATGTCATGACCAATAATCATTACTTACTCAATAATTATTACTTATTCAAATACACTCCAATTACACTACTTACTCAAATGCACTCCAATTGCACTCACATTTCCATGAACTACATGTCAAACTTAAAAAGTATTGAATGACTTTATTATTGTTTCTTTAACTTTTTCCATCAATATTATATTATTGTTTTGTTAACTTTCTCCTCCATTGCCTCACATATAACTCATAGATGTTTTCATTTCACCATCCATCAAACAAAGACATGAACAAAAGAAATTATAACTGAGAGTAAATACTTGGTTCCAAAATGAAGACATAAGAATAATTTTTATAACATCATTCCTCTAACTTCCTTACACAACTTGTTCTTGTTTCATTAATTTAAAGTAAATATCTTTCTCAAATTTCCCTTCTCTTTATACTTTTGTAATGATAAATAAAAGGTAGCAAATCTTGTAACCATGTATTTTACAAATTGCCTCTTATTTGTAAATTGTCTAACCAACTCAAGGACTTATAATGGTTATATATAAAGCCAATAAGATTAACTTCTTTTTAAATTGCTCTTTATCAAAGGAAGCTTTCCAAAATATTCAAGCATCAAATCAAATGGGAACACAAGGAGTCCAACAGAGATGAGTTCTTTTCTCTTCCAATAATTTACCAGCCAACACATGATGAACATCAAATGCATTTAGTATTTGATACATGAAAACACGGTTATAAACAAACAACTCAAACTAATGTCCATCAATTAGTTTTAAGTAACGATTTACATCACAACCAACACAGAATTCTAACATATCAAACGCGAAAAAGACCTAGACATGGAATATATAAGAAATTATCACTAGACGAAACATCTACAAATATACATTCCTTGTGTTTCAATCATCTTCAACAAGAGAGCACCAATTTGAAGTGATTGTAGAGTCTTTCAAGCCTCCCCCAATGCCATCTTGATATCATTCTGTAAAGGCAAATGAGAATAATTTCAAGTTTCAAGAGCTACACATATCAACATTTTTCAAACTAGCATAGGAATAGCCACACATTTCACACAAAAAATCGTTGCATATCCTTAAAGCGCCATGTGAGATTGCTTCATTACATTCATACCTAGACATCTTAGCCTTTAGTTACAGGATACGTCATTGTTCAAGGATGAGACGTCAAAATAAAAATGGAATGGGCATAATCTTACATAAGCGCTCCATGGAGATAAACAGAGAGGGAGAGAGAGTAGTACCTCAATGGAGAGTGGTGAGGTGGTTGGACCATAACGCTCTAGGACATTCCCTTCCTTGTCAACCAAAAACTTGGTGAAATTCCACTTTATCCTAGAACCCATAAATCCTGATTTATTTGCTTTAAGGAATTTGTAGACAGGTGCAGTATCAGGTCCATTCACACGTACCTGCAAATAAAAGGAATTTAATATTTACGGTTAACAACACGAAGTTAAATAATGGAAAGTACATCCTTATTAGTACTATAGCAATAGGAAATATGCATAACTCACCAAGAACTCAGTCAACAATAATTGGCTAAATCTAGACTCTAAGAGTATTACTAAATCATCATTTGTATAAACATAACCACACAGCTAACATGCTTTTCATTTGGCATCTAGCAAGTCTTCATGGCTTTCAAAAACTAGATGCCAAGTGCCAACACAAGAACAGATTTTCCTATCTTTTTTCCCTCACCACAATACTTAGGATTGACCTTTTCTAAAATAAACAAAGAATTTGTTAAGAGCAAGACACAAAATTGGAGGATAAGAAATCCTCAAGGGAAAAATTGATAACAGAGAAGGGTAAAAGGAGAGAAAAAAAGGCCAAAAAGGAAAATATCACAAGCCATGCAACAAAACATGATAATCTCTCTGAAGATCCAAGGAAGACATTCCCCTGAACAGACCATTAGCAGAACAACACAAGGAAGCTAAACAATATGCTCAATCCCTTATAAGCTCAAAAAAATGCTCCCCTGAAAATTCTAGCATTTATTTCAACCATGTATACCAATGGACTGCAAACAGTGCATTGCCAAAGCTTTTTGGCACAGCCTGGCCTTTATTTAATAGAACAAAATTGTAACTCTAGACCTGTCCCTCATGTTTCGAGACCAAACCATTAATGTTAAATGACATAATTTCCAAAAAACAGTACAATTCAGATAAGCAAAAAACATGCCACGTTATCTCAATGCTCATTTAGATTTTATTTCAAGTCTAATCTTAAGTAACACAAGGTAAATGACACTTACAACATTCGTATTTTAATGAGACAGCCTTTCTTTTATCAAATTCAATATCCAAAAGAACAGGGCAATTTCTGGCGCAAACAACACCTTCATAATAGCAAACCCAAAACTCTAGCAAGTCAGTTTGCTGCACTTATTCCTTTGATACAATGGTGAAATGAGATTTTTAACCAATGACCTACGAACTATCTAAATCACTTACATTAGACCTATCTTAGCAGCTTGCATGGCTGCATTTATAGACTTGAGTAATAGTTTTCCTGTTCTCATTTAGAGCATATTGAAAACCATCTCACCAGTCATCAATGAGGCTCTATATTTTACAGTAAAAATAGACTAGTGGCTAGTCATCTAAAACCCAATTATAAATTCAATAAGGGCACACTCACAGAATATTGAGCAACAGGAAAACAATAACTAGGGTTTGACTTTCCAAGACACTGTCAATATCTTACCTCATATTAGAAGCCCAATGTACTTTTACTTTGGCACAACCTGACTATTCATATTCCATCCCATCAAAGTAGCATTGCCCAAACCATTAGATATATAACTCCAAGCATATGATTGATATTTTTTTTATTATAACTTTTCGGTTCCTTATCCTTTTCTTTACATCCTCCTAGAGTTCATGTGAATTGATGCAGACCATGTCTAAGACAAACATATAAGAGGCATGGGGACTAATTAGTACTTCTGAGTTCAGGCAGATTGTAGATTTATTTTTAATCCAGATAACTTTTTACTATTTTCCTTTTAATCCTTTTCCCTGGTGATATATAGATTCAATCAACACATAGCTTACTTTTACTATGGTTTCAATTGAAAAGTGTGATATATTTAGCTTCAGAGTAGTAGCCCTTCAAACTTCCATCGGAAAGCATACCAAGGAAATACTCTACTGATGGCAGTTCATTGAGCAAAGTATTTGAACAATACCTCCCACTGCCAAAAATGGCAGTTTTACTAGATGAAGTTCGTGTTGCCAACTTGCCATAGTAGCATTTGAATGCTTAAATCCCAATCCTGACTCTCAGCCTACAGCGAAATATGTATCTCATTGTTTTGTTACTTAACTAATACCATTAAGCAATCTTTTACATGAAACTTCACACAGCTCATGTCTCAAGAACTCAAGAATTATTTAGAGTTGCCTGTTGGCCACTTTATCATACACTTTTTCACTCCATTACCCAAATTATTCGGCATATTCACTAGGCCTAATAAATAATAAAAATGACACAGAACTAGATGTCTAGATCACATTTTTAACTTCTAAAGGATCCTACATGGTATTGAATAGAATCAAGCAATAGGGCTTGTTATTCCTTCCCATTTGAAAAATACCAATTACTACTAACTTAAAGCTACTGAACCAATCAGCATTTGATTAAAAAATAAATTAGAACAACAACCAAAAAAATCAATATATCCTCTTTCAAATCAAACATCTAGGACAGAAAAACAAGCAGTAGAGGATCCCGATGCCCTTCCAAAACAACCAGAATCATACATACCTTTCCAAAAATGGGATACTCAGCCTTGTACCTTGTACAGGCAAATTGCTCTGCCTCCAGGCTATTCCCCGGCTCTTGCTTCAAAAACTGGTTGCAAGGAAATGCCAGTATCTCAAGACCTGAGATCAACAAGCAAAACATTCTTAAATATGACCAGTTAAAGATATTCATTTTAGGCCCTTCAATCTACCCAAGTTCAAAAGTAATTGGTCACTGAAAATACACAAATTTAGAAACCACGAACATGCAAGCCCAACAACTGCTCTTAAACCTAAAAACCGTACCTTTGTCTTTGTATCTGTTGTAAAGCTCAGTTAACTGGGTGTAATTGGAATCCGTAAATCCACTGTAATTCACACCCACAGAGTTAATCAGCTGACCCAGGAGCAATAAAAGGAAAAAGAGAAAGAAAGGTTGAATTTTTATAGCAAACACAAAGAAAGTTGAGTTAGAAAAAAGAGGGTGTGCACGAATACCATTTGGAAGCGACATTAACTACAAGAAGAACCTTCCCCTTGTAGGTAGTGAGGTTCACGTCTCTGCCCCTGGCATCCTGTGCCAACCATGAAGCATATGGTGAGAGATTTCTATAATAATTTCCAAAAATCAAATAATAAAAAAAGAAGGGTTTTCTTATGTTGAGATTCTGAGTGTCTCCTCTACCTTGACCGAGAATTCATGGATGGATTTTTCAGAGACTGATTCCGAAGCACCCATTTCTGAATCGTGAGAGAAAACTCTTTTCACAACTTTCTCTCTCTCTTTGTTTTCTTAATTTAGATGGTACACTCTGTGTATGCAATTATTTGGGTTTACCAATTTGTAGTCTTTCTTTAACTCTTTCACTTCAGATTTCAGATTTCATTCAATAGGCTAACTGTCGTCCAGCCATGGCAGGTGGACCACTTATGCGTTTTTTTCATGATTAAAGTTGAGAAAACTTTCCCCACATGGAAGGGTTTTTAATTTTATTAGCCACCTCACAGTTTTTTTTATTTTTCCCTATTATTAAATATTACTGTCTTGTTTTTTTTAATGGGAAGGTTTTATTTTAGAAACTATAAAAAATACATTTACTAGTCTTAAATCTATCCATAATCTATGATAATTAAATTCTCCCACTTTGTTTACATATTTTCTATTTTTATTTTTATCTTAAGTAACTAACGTAATACTAAAAAAGGAATATAATAAATATAAACTACTCATTTGTTAAAAATAATTATGCAATATTAATTACTCAATAGTATAACTATGCATGATTGCAACTTTGTCTTCTTATTTCGATATCTTACTTTAATGGTTTAAAAATAATATTTATATTAATTCATATTCATAAATTTATGTAAATGTTAGGTACATAATTTATAATTGAATAAAATAATGTTGAACATGTGTTATTGAATAGTTGAAGTGTGTATTTATTTTTAAAATATCAGTAGTTCACTTTTATTTTAAGATATAATTAAATGTAAAATAGAAATATATAATATGTACATGAAATAAAAAAAATTACATGATATATATTGAAAAGGATGTCTACTCTTTCTTATTAGAATAGATTAATTATTAGAATAATTATGAAAATGAAAAAAATATATAAAATAGGTATATTTTATTAGTGACATTTAAAAATAATTATGTTTATAAATATAAAAATGGTAGGCAGACAAAAGAGTAGTTACACACCCGATTTCAATGTTTATAAGGATAAAATAGAAAAAAAAAATGTAAATCAAGAAGCAATTACAAAACGCAATCCCTCTTACATAATTATAAATACTTATTAAAGTAAAAAATACGCACATAAAATGGTAATATTTTATTAATTTTTATAATGTGTAATTTTTCCTAATAAAATTAATTATGTTTATAAAATAAAAATGATAAAAGAGTATGCAAACAAAAGATTAGTTACAAAACATATACTCTATTAATTATGTTTATAGGGGGTAGAAAGAGAAAAATAATGTTTAGACCAAACAGTTTGTAGTGTATACACTTACTTTTAATATTTGAATAGTTTATTTTTTAATTTTAAAATATAATTAAAAGTAAATAATATATATATATATATATATATATACATACATTAATTAAGAAAATCTTCTTTGTCTATATAGATTATGGATTATGTTTTTTATTTTTCACTTAGGCACATTTGTAATTTACATTTTTCTTACAATGTGGTTTTCTTTCAATACATATATACATTAATAATAAAAAAGAGTACAGTTACAATATTTTCTTTAAACCAATGTTTTAAGCTTTAGGGGGCAAACTTTTCTTTAAACCAATGTTTTAATGATTTAGGGAGAATAACAGTTTCTCTTCATCATGTCAGATTATACATATATTCACTTCAATAGGAATATCAAATAATACACAACAGTTTCTATTAAAGAGCAGTTACTTAAAAACCAGTTACTTATACAGGTAACGGACCACTTTCTTCATCATTATCACTTTTCAAAACATAAGCTACCCAACCTCAAACATGTAAAGTGCTTTTACATCTTGAATTATAACTCAGCCTTCTAATTCTAGGTAAAGAAGTACAAGAAATAAACTTGACTTTCAACTATCATTCATACAATTTTGTGTTACTTCATCTTCCTGGAAGAGTAGAGGAATGGAAGTAATAATTTTCATATTCACTTTTATCTAGTAAAGGTTTGTCATAATTACACTTCTTTAAAATGCTAAGAGTTCAATTCTTAAATTTTGAAACAACATTTTGAAAATAAAGAAAACAGATGACCATTTTGCACGTTTCACTAATATTAAAATATGAAAATTTATTAGACAAAACATACAGATAAATTCTAGAGAAGAAGTTACATCCAAGCCCTTATACTACAGTTAAATCATTATAATGAATTTTAAAATGTTTTAAATAATCTAATCATTAAAATAAATATTCAATGTCATGGCTTTTGATACCGTTCAAGCCATTTAGTAATTTAATATTTTATAAAGTTTACATAATGTAACTCTTTTATTCACGCCAACATAAGTCCCCACTTACTGAGCAACTAGCATAAACGACAAGCAGTTAATTCTTCGTAGGAAATGATCACCTTGTGCAAATCTTAAATATTAAAATTAAAAAATGACTTGGTTATCATGCGGGATTTTTTTAAAACTGCAGAGGATCTTCATTTATTAAAATTTAAAAGCAAATATACATTGCTTCACTTGAAAATAGAAAAATATTTCTAAGAAAGCTTTTCCAAAGTTTATGATGCTAACAGCTACGCATGCCCTTCTTGAGACGGTAGTTGCACATACCAACAACCTTAATCAATTCTAACAACTGATGGAGAGGCTAGAAATGGCCCCACACATTTGAAAGTTAGGCCAAGGTTTTATCATCAGGCATCAAATTACAGGCTGCAGAGTACTCACAGAGTGCATGAGAAGTAAATAAAGCCAACACTCAATAAGAATAAAGTAACTCATCTTAGTTACCCCAGGGGAGTTTTTTTCTATATTATGAAAACAATTTCAAGAAATAGCCCTTTAATTTTTTTACTTTTTATTTTTATTTGTTGTATTTTGATGACCAACAGTAAGAGCTTCCTTCAAATAAATTATATAATCGGCAACAAAAGAATTTGATACGTTGACAGAGCCTAGAGATAAGCTACAGTTCTCCAACGACTGTACAATGACTCTTCTTCCTGCTCTGCATTCTGCAGAAGAGGCTGCAATATATATGTATATATACAAATCTAGCAAATTATGACCATATTCTGTGCAGTTTCTGCTGAACTCTATAAAGATTTTTTTCTTGCATGTACAGAAAGATGGAATAAAAGCCACCTCTTCTAAACAAAGGCAGGACCCACGCAAAAAAGTGGGTTGTATCTAACATTCAATGACTGAATAAGTAACAATGGTTACTAAGTGGTGAAGGATAACCAAAGAAGCCTGCGGATAGACAGAAGTACCCCAGCCTTCATTTATTGGTAATTTCTCTTCACCTGGGCTGCCAAAAGCTTGGGCCTGAAACATAATTATCCTAAACTTCAATTCAATATTTTCAAGTAATATTTCAGAATTCCAATAACATATGTACATCAGAAAATAGAGATTTTTTAAACATTGATGAAAATCTGTCAGAGGGAGTATATACCTCGGTTTGCTACTGGAATTGCATCTTCGTAGTGAGGTCTAAAAGGCAAGGAGTCCCTGTAATTCATTGGTGGGGGAGGAAATCTCCATCCATGACCTGGAAAACTACCTGGTTCACTTGGATGACAACCATAAGGAGCAGTCACACCTCTGTCATGATACCAAGGACCTGAAAGCAGAAATCCCAAGAAAGATAATTACTAATACACAACCAAATCAAACCACGTCATGCCTACCACCTCCACCTCAAAAATCACAATCCAAAAGCATCATTAGTTATCAGTCTTACCATAAGAAGGAGGATCATTCCATATCTCTCGGTAATCATATGAAGGTGGTTTTAATCTCTCATGATTGTCATAACCAAATTCTCTCTTCATGCTCGGCACACAGTGGTAATCATTGGAATATGGAAGAGGTGGCAGAACCTCCCTTTGAGACTTCATACGATGTTCCCCATGAACAAAAGAAAACTGATTGGATGGCACATGGTGAGGTGGTGGTATCGAGTAACCTTTATTATGCATAGTAACACCATCAGTATTCCTGGAAATGTCGGTTGATTGTATAGGGAGGGTGTTGAAAGAGCAAGTAGACGCCTGCATCGGCATTGGCTCTCTACATTCATGGACAGTATACTGAATTGCCTCACTGACAGGTTGACTATTTCTTGGTTCAGCAAAGGGCTGAGTCATAGGATGCAGTACATTGGCTTTCACGCTCTGCAAAAATGAACCAATCCCAAGTAGAAAGGAAAAGGTTATAACAACAGCTGTCACATGCTGCAACTTATTCCACTTAGTTTAAAACAAGCAAAAGTGTAAAGCATACCAGTGAATCTTCAAAACCTTTTGAATCAACTGCAACATGATATTGTTCTGAGGTAGCTGACGTGAGGTGTGAAGTTGATGGCGGTGCAGGTAGAGGAACAGGAGGAGGAGGAGGTGGTGGTGGTGGTGGAGGGGATGAAGGTGGAGGTGGGGAAGACGGTGGTACATCTTGTGGTAAAGGAGGAGCAAAGGACACAGGAAGGTTCTTCTCAGACTCTGGGGCATTACCTCTATCGACATTACGAATCGAATTTAATTCGAGATCAAGAGAGGGAGCCACATCTTCCATTTCAAGCTCACCATCAACATCTTCCAACACATGCCTGCGTTTTTCAATTGCATGAGCCATTTCTTGCACTTCATTTGTTTCAGAATCATGCTCAGGTGTGACAGCCTCAAACTCCCCTCCATCAGAATCACTTCCTCCATCTTCAAGCATTCGGGGCATGCAAAACCCAGGTAGCTGAAAACTTGAGTTGCTGCAAGACCAAATGTGACTTAAGTAAACACACTTACAGAAGTAGTAGAAAAGCAGAGCCAAAATTTATGCATCACACCTTCCATATTCATCAAGCATGCCCTCCATGTCTCTGACAGGGTCATCAAAAGGCCTGTCTCTTCTTAATGAACGGCGTGAGAAGACACCTGCAGAAGCTGAAGTGCTATATGAGTCTAGTTCCCGCATATGATGACGAAGAATGGGTTCAGGAAGGATTTTTCTCTCCAACCACAGCCTTAATACCTACATAATTAGGAGGAAAACTTAACAAGAATAATGACCCAAAAAAAACATTTTGAAGGGAAGAATTGAGAGCATCTATGATTAACTTTAGCAAACAGGAAAAAATTCATTAACTTGCCTTAAGACACTGACGACGATTTTCTTTTGCAGCATTTCCGGGAGGTGCAACTGCAGACAATAGACGTGGCAGCACTGCTTTCATAGCAGACGGATACACTCCACCAATGTCTCCTGGAAAATATATATATTTTCAACATTAACATATACAAAAGCCATAAATTCTGTTATTTTGACAACATCAACAGATACATGTCCACATATTCTACAGATTGTAGTTAAAAGATTCAAGAAACAATTGAAAAAGAAAAATACCTTTTAACCCTCGAGAACATTGAGCAATAGAATCAACAAGAAAAAACAGATCCACCCTCCGATGCAGGCTTGTCTCCCTTTCCAGATTACGGACAAGAATTTCAACCACCTAGAATACATCCCCAAAGCCCAGACCCCCCAAAAATGCCATAAATCATCGAGAAAGACATGATAAGCTTTTATAGGCACTGTGCAACGATTTTCTATAAGGAAATAAATTTAGAAAAAATTAACTGGTTTTAATTCCCATCATGGTTCAAAAGATTTAAATCTAAAACATATTGGTGCAAACTTCTTTATACCACGACAAATAAATTAAATTAGGTTCCTCTCAGAGACTGGGATGCCAAAAATGAGTGGAATGATCCCAAAAGAAATAAAAAACAATGAACAAGTAATTTAGAAGACTGTCTCAGAAGAAGCGAACGTTAGTCTAAAACCATCAAGCAATTTATTCTTTAATAATTTAGGGAAAGAAAAAGGAATTCTGGCTAAGGATTCCACAACAGAAACAAGACAATCTTCATGATCCAAGCTGATCAATGAAACTGACTCCAATTTTTTGGTTATCACAAAACCACCCAAAGAAACCCAAATTCTCATAATTATAATGCGTGAAACCAAGAATTTCAATTCAGCCTTCTATTCGTCCCTGCTCATAATCACTGCTGAGCAGAATAGGTAGACTTCCCATGGGGAATTGTAAAATTAGTGGAGTTGGAGAGCTTTCCGAGTTTGCTTGGATCACGTTTGTATGTGCCAACTTTCAGTAGTGAGTTAAGTTCTTTCTTTTTTCGGTTTGGGCTTTTGTAATCCCAAGCCCATAAAACACTGCCTAAAACTAACTTTCCTGTAACCCCAACACTAATAATAGAGGAAAACACCTTCGCTGACCTGACATCCCTGCATCTTGATCAGCCCCTCGCACAAAATCTGCGTCCTCTCTCACCCAAGCCCCAAATTCATTGCATGAACCACTGTGACCAGAGCTCTTCTCTGCCATCCTTGAGGTTGTCGGACTCTGCTTAGCTCCTCTGCTTCTGCTGCTGTTTGTGTGGTTCGTTGGTTCTTTTTCTATGGAATAAATGAGGATCTCTTGAGTGATTATGATTGGATGATCTATTTTACAGGTCTAGTCTAGGTGTTCAAGTGTAGTGTTTCGTACTAGTAGTCACTTGGTACTACTACAGTACTTTAAGCAGCTTTGGTTGTCATCTATGAATTGTGAGTTGAGTTTTGTATGGGGTTTAGTCATTGACTTTCATATGCTTATTAATCAGGGATTATAAATTTAAGCTTAGCTAAATATTTGATTTGTTACATCGGTTTTTTTCTCTAGTTTATGTTATGTTATATGCATATATATGAAGTTTATATATCTTGTAGAATCTTACACTTCATGTTACAATTCAGGGGTTTCTGATTTTGTATCTCCTTTCCCCATCTAAATAGAATCTCGAATTTAACTACCTTGCTTCTACTTACATTCTGAGCCTCTAAAAGACATAAAAAGAGCAAAGAAAACCAAGGTCATCTTGAAGAACAAGAAGGGAAAGGCCTTGAAAGGCACACACACATGGACTATAAAAGCTTTTTTGTGTGTACAATGGCAGCACCACAGCATCAAGATTTAAACATATGCCCCTGTACAAACTATCCAAACCCTCCACTACTAAGCCCAACTTAGAGGGCTCCCTTGACTACAAAATCAGTAAAACTAATTTAATGAAAAAGACATTAACAGTTCAATGATTAAACATGTACAATTGACACGGAAGAAAATAAAAATTTAGAAAGCACTATCACATTACCTTAGGTGCAATGCCAAACTTTGCACAGTCAATAGCTATGCGTGTTGCTCTACCAATACTTTCCTTTGTCCTTGTCAACGTCCCAAGCGTTGCTTCAAAGTACAACAAAGCAGCATCTCCTGCTTCAGTCGACTTGCCCACAGGTCTTGACCGGTCATTTGCCACAATCCCATATTTCCATCCATCGGTAGGACCCGATTGAGTGTTCTTTTGGTGTACATCAGGGCTACAACTTCCATTTTGAAGGATATTACTACTGTCTGACGTAGAAATATTGCAAACCGATGTTGTGTTTGGAGGTGAACCTGGTGGAAGGCAGACTCTCCCATCAGTCAAAGATGGGCTCGACAGAATCCCCAAATTACCCTTTTCACCTGAATAATCATTTGATATTGAAACAGAATTCATATCCTCCTCTTGTCCTCTAAACTTTACTTCTTCAACAGTCTCATGCCTGAAAAGAAATAATAGCAAAAGACTTATTGAACTGAAAGAAATGAAGCATATTATACTTTCATTACACAATTGTTCTCTTCTCATTTACTTATATTACCTTTAACAGATTGATTAAAATATGTTTATTATATGACCCCCAGTGATTGATTTTCATAGACCCCAATCACAAGTGTGTATAGCAGAAGGGTGACAAATTTACCCAATAGAGATGTTCGTGGAAATGGATAGAAGAACAGGCTGGGTAGGTGGCAACCAACTAATGGTAGGGGAAGGTGGAAGATTCAGGACACGTGGAAATGAGGAGGATATAGGGAGACATGATGCATGAAAATCATTTGGATTATACTAGATACATGAGGGCTTATAATTCTCTCAGAGAGAGCAGTATTCTCTATTCTGTTTTTCCTCAGTAAGGAAAACACCTCAACTCATGTTCTTAGTTTCAGTGCTATCGAGAGGTGTTTACCTTCTGTTTTTCTTAATCAGAAGTTGTACCTACTAAGAGTTTAGGCTGGAAAACACAACTATTTGCACATGTATGATCTAAACAAGGAATGCACAAGTACATCCAGTCAAATTACATAATGACCAATAATAAGCATAACAGAGAATGGAAAGCATGAAGTTTGTAAAGGTTATAACATCTTCTAGATTTCGATGCACAAAGTTTGAAACTCAATGCTTCAGAGTAGGCTGTTACTCAGGCTAAAATTATATCTTCTCCATAAATGCTTTTTTTCTTTAAAGAAATTGAAAAATAATTTTTCACAAATAATTGAAGTTAAATGTTTTTCACATAATCTTTTCTTTTGTCCTGAATGATGTGTGATCAGAATCTAGTAATTGTATAAGCTAAAAAATCTTACGTGTCATTAATTTGTTTGCTGTCACCAACTTCTTGCTTCACATCCTCACAAACAACCACCACATTCTGGGACACATTAATTCTATTTTGAGGTAATAATTTATCACCAACCGACACAGGATCAAGACTCATTCCACCATGCTCCAATGTATCTGATGTATCTGAAGGGTTCAAAGGTCTGATGTTGCAATCACCATTTGGTAACAATGATGAACCTGGTGAATCTTCATTGCTTCCAACTTGATAACATTTCATATCAAGATTAGGAGAAATTTTGCCATGTAAGTGAATTTGAGGAACTATTTTGGCAGGATAACAAGCAACAGAATCACTAAGATCTTCACCAACTTGCTGTCTATCACCAGGGATGGCATCCTTCCCAGTTTCATTTTCGTACTTGGCCAACCGCTTATCCACTTCTATGGATGACTCATTCTCTATGGAAATAATTGTATTTGAACGAGTTGAGAAACTACACACGCTAACATGAGAAGAATCAATGCCACAATTATCCAACCTTTGAAGTTCTAAATCGTTACCTCCTTCGTTATTAACAGTCATACAAAGACATTTCTTGATAGTAGATATACAGCACATACCAGTTGATGCCATTACAGAGGATGATGATTCCATACAAGCTTGACCTTCTTCGGCAGCATTTGCAGACATTGCTTCTAAAGCACGATGGATACGTTTAGATGGAGGTAAAGCAGCTTCATCATTCACAGAAAAGCCAATCATTTGGTCTTTCTTAATTTTAGAAATATGAGAACCATTTTCTGAACATGGAGTGATTAAGTTAGAAGGAGAAACAGTAACCAAAGCTTCATTCAAGACTGATGAGCCTCCTTCAGCAACGCTACCATTTTCACAATTTGAGGATGTAATTATCTGATGTGGTGAGTCAGTAATATCTTCATCACTACTCTTCACCCGGACTTCTACAGTGCTATTGAGTTCTGCCTCTGATGATGATTTATTCATTCTAACTCTGGCTCGTTTCACCAAGGGCAAGTGTTCATCTCCATCTTGGACAGGGCATCTCTCTTTTGAATTTTTACTCATATTCAGCAAAGTTTGACTGGCATTCTGAGCACCAGCATCATTAGTTTCTTTCTTCCTATTTGGTCTTCTTTTCTTCTTGCTGATTACAGTCTTTATTTCTAGATCAAGGCCTTTGTTCAAATCATCTTCGCCTTCAGGGCACTCAATAGGCTCAGACTGTTCATGTTTTAAATTAGAATCTATTGTACTTCCCTCATTTAAAGTAAAGGCATCAGAATTTATTGTAATAATTTCAGAATCATTATCCTCCATGGTAAAATTTGAGGCAAATGCAAGTGAATCAGTATCATCGCAACCTAAAAGATCAGGAGATTTTCTGATACGTTTACTCCTTCGTACATCCGTATTCTGAATTGCATCAGCTAATACATTGTCATCACAGTTATTTTCACCATCACTACAAGGTACAACAACGTGTTGGACCTGCAATGTGCTTCTAGACCTTCGAAATGGTTCATTTCTGAGGGTAATTGGAAAAGGTGATTTTACAGTTGTAGCCACAATAGCATTATCAGTAGGTTCATCCAATGATGCCTCCATATTATAAGATTCATTCCTCAATGCAACAGAATCCTCAGCTGCACAAACTACCTCAGGTCTGTCAATCACACAATTTGAAGATTTTATTTGTGAATTAATTGCCAAAGGAGCCTCAATCTGATCCTTTAACCATATGTTTGCAGATTTATCAAGTGGATCTGACAAACTTGCAATGGCAACCTCACCATGAGAACTAGTGTCATCAGCTAGATTCCCACTCCTCAATTTTTCATAACTTTCAATAATCTCCTTTACCGCACGTGCAAACTCAGCACCCCTTCCAGGACGTTTAGCAAGAGATTGTTTCTTCTCTTCAGTAAATGCTTCTACATCGGCAGGATTACAGAATGCTCTGCAAAACCAAATGGCCTTCCAAACTAAGACAACTTTCAAGCTGAATAAATGTAAGGCTTGTACATGGGGAAATAATCAAATGTTAAGAGAGATATTCCACAACGCAACACAGTTAAAAAGACTTACAATTAGCTTAAAAATAAAACATATTCAAAACAATTCACATTCATTCAATGAAATCATCAATTAAGAAATAGAAATTAAAATTTTAACACCTACTTTATTATCCGTCCCTTTTAAAGTTGGTGTAAGTCACTTCCTTCCCTAATTAAGTATGGATCTAGAATGATTTAATCAATATTAACTCACATCATATCTTATTTAATCATATCGAATCTAGTTCCTATATTTTTAAGATCTAATAACTACGTAGAAATTTTTCATCAATCAATAAGTATGTAGAAATGCGTGCCTTAGTTGTAGCTATTAATTATCTTTAATTATAGGAGAATGCCTATACTCAAATATGGAAAAATTATTCCAGAACCTCTACAGCTCATCTTCAGGTGCAACTTCCTTCCTTTTTTCCCTAAGCCCAATGCTCCTATCACTGCAACAGCCTATTCTCTAGAACCCTTTAAAACAAGTAGTCGAATTTCAGCCTCGTAAATTTGAGGACTGCTGTACAACTGGATGGCAAAAATAATATAACATAGGACAAGATTGATGCTAACTTTAAATGGGAAGCATCATCTGTGACAATCTGCCTTAGAGTAACAATGAAAACACATAGGATACTATCATCAAAACCAGTAGCTGAACTCAATGCACATTGATGTATCTCAGAATTTTATGTAACTTGAGACATCATATGCGACACGTCCAAAAGCTTAGTTGAAAGCTCAAAAATGTGTCTATATCTGAGTTAAGGCAAGGCTTGTTCATACCAAACTAGGTAACCTTTCTGTTACAATGTATATTTCATGTAAAAATGGTTCGTGGCAGGAGACAAAGCTGTCCCCTAATCTGGAGTTGAAATCAAAATAAGTCAATCAAACTTTTAAGTTAGAAGAGCTTGAGTTTTGAATTCATGGCTGGTCTAAGCATACTAAGATGCTGGATTGAATACCTCTGCCTCTCAATCCAACACTGATTCAGCTCTCACTACTGCAGAGAGAACAATGAACATGGTACAGAGCAAAACCAAGTAAAACCCTGAACCAAGACAATTTATGGTATACTTATTGCAACAGAACACCAGGGAAATTAAACCGGATAAAACAGAGATGGAGTACAGCTAACTCTGAAATGGCCCAGAAAAGAAAGTGACACGTTCAACTTCCTAAACAAAGAACAGAAAGAAAAGCTGCAAAACTATCTTGAAACTTTAAAGCCGCTCAAGCTCTGTTGTTCATTGTTAAGCGTATAATTCACATAATTACAATGTTCTTCTCTCAACAAATCTTCTCACATACTGAACTATCTGCCTCACATGCCACGACCCACAATCACTTAAAGAAAGTATTGTGCTAATAATGTAAAAGTGACTAGTCATGTACCTTCATACATTTCCAGTAACTATTTTAAGGTTACTAATCCAGTTCCAATGACATAGCCCATATATATATATATATATATATATATATATATATATACACACACACACATACATATATATATACACACACACACACATAGCTGTAAATATCCAAGTGCCTCTCACAAACTTTTAAAACCTAAAAGCCTAGTTCTAATAATTGCTCCATCTTTACTGCTGAAGGAAAGTCCATTATGGTTAAGGGGTGAAGATAATAATGATCCCATGTCAACACTTACATTGAAAAATGTCATTCTGATCCAAAAACTATAATTCTAGTGAATTTCAGGAAACGTCACCAGGTCAAGGACAACGATTGGATATGCTAATCAACTACATTATCATGAGAGGGAAAGTCTTTTCCATAACATAAATTACGAGTTCTCAGTTCTTCCTTTGTTCTGCCTAAAATATCTCAAACATTAGTGTCAATGAAGTGTGGTTAAAGCACTTTACGCTTAGTCATACACCTTTCCATTTTGAAGAAACCTATGTTTCCTGCTTTGCCTGAGAGTTTGGACTTCTAACAGATTACATTGTGAATCTTGCGATACTGGAAAGCATCATAGAGTACATTTTTCCTGTTGTTAACAAAATTTTAAGAACACACCATTTCTTTTATGCATACAAATGTCTGTGAATCTACTGAAACTTCTTATGTTAATGGTGCAGGAAGGTTTGCATCCTTTATTGATGTTTGTACCAAATTAACTCAGGATGAAGCTATCCTCACTGCAGCAACTCGCATTAGATGACTATATTCCAAATATCTTGCAAACACATAGCTCTTCGATTTTTTTGGCTATCTTGATTTGTTCATAAACAAATTTGAGCCCAAACTTGATCCGTAAAACCTCAAGTGCGCATTTTTAGCAAGCTTCAATGTCTAGCAGGGGTACATGTTTCCATCCTTCAACCAGAAAAATCTGTTTTCTGTAGATGTTACATTTTGTGGACCCCTCTGATAAATATTCTTCACATTGTCAAGGGGAGAAGTGCCTCTGATAAAACACCTTTAGTTATCAACACTTCACTTTACTCTAATGCTTCCAAACTCCAATCTTCCATCTGCTTCTCAAACAACTCCCAATTCACCATAACTAATCATGCACATTCCTATATATTCAGAAAAAACAAACAAAGCCTCCCAAAGCCCAAAGAACCATTCCAAGTGAACTTGAGTAGAGAAAAATCAGCCCTATTCAATAGCACGCTCAGCCATTGGATCCAACTCCTACTGAAGCTCAGAGAGAATCATCAGAAATGGAACCTAAATCCAGTCTTCTTTTTGTTAAAATCTCTACTATAGCTAAGGAGAAATCCTTTTTACCTCTCGAGTAGAAAACCAAACTTTATCTACGCATTGTCATAAAGAGAGAAAGGAGTAGCACTAAACCCTCTATATCCCATTATGTACCTTACCCTAATACTTTAGATAGATGCAATTCCTTCATGCTAACCTTAAACACCCATTATAGTTTATAGACTGTACAAGAAGCCTTAAAGAATATATGAATTGGTTAAAAACCATGAGCAAGGTAATAAGAGAACTTCAGAAAAATGAAATGTGGTACTGGGAAGTAGTTCCTGTTAGAATAGTTTATATTATCTTCTAAGCAAAAATGATCATTTAGGTCGTCCACATTTGTCAAAATTAAAACAAGTGGTTACTGAACTTAGTAAACTTTAAGTCCTAAGCAATAAATCAATATGCAAATATGTTCTTTCAGTCATTCACTCTGACATTTGGAACCAAGTCATGTTATATTTTTTGGATTTCGATATTTTCTTACCTTATTGATCAATACTCCAGATGTAGATGGATTTATGTGATGAAAGAACATTCTGAACTTTTGACTACATTTATATCTTTCTTAAATGAAATACAAAATTAATTTGGACAAATTATCAAAATATTCAGAAGTGTTAATGCAAAAGAATACTTTCTTCTAAGTTTTCAGCTATTTTGAGTTCACATGGAATTTTACATCAATTAACTTGACCTCGTGCACCTCAGTAAAATGATATAACAAAAATGAAAAAATAGACACTTAGTTGAAATATTTGGTGCAAATATATCATATCACTGGAGTGGTGCTATTCTTACGACTTGTTTTCTTATCAACAGAACATCTTCGTTGCTTGATAATAAAATTCCTCATTCCATTTTGTTTATAAATGAGCCTCTGTTTCATCTTACTCCTCATGTCTTTGGTGTTGTGTACATCACATGTCTCCATATTAGAACAAACTCTAGACAAAAGCCACCAAATGGTTTTCCTAAAAACTCTTGCCTCCAAAAAGGGTATTGTTGTTCTTCAACTAAAACAAAAAAGTGTTATATGTTTGCAAGTGTCACCATTTTTTAAGAGACATATTTCTTCCTTCTATTCAAGTTGACTCTATCCAACAGGTCTTACCCATTCTAGTGATTGAACCTTTGTTTTTCCCTTCTCACAACACCTTAAGTCAACCCAACCCTCAAGTTCTCGCCTACTTCAAACCCACCAAAGTCATTGTCTCCGCCTATCACCACTTACCAATGCAAGCCACAAGTGATTGGTCCACTATTACATGGTGAGTCTTCTTCATCAAGTCCTACACTATCATCACTCAATATCATGACTCTTGATAATGAAGATTCCAATTGGCCCATTGCTCTTTGAAAAAGGTACTTGTTCTATCCATAATCCTTCTTCTATTAACAATTTTCTAGGCTATCATTGGTTATCCCATTCCTACTTCTCACTTATTTCCTTTTGTCTTCTATTACCAATCCAAAAATGTGATTGAAGCATTTGATCATCTCAGATGGGGACATGCCATGAATTTTGAAATGTGGGCTCTTGAACATAATCACATACGGGACTTAGTTCCTCTGCCATCTGAGCAGAAGACTATTGGTTGTAGATGAGTGTGCACCATTAAAGTAAGGCCAAATGGTGAGGTTGATCACCTTAAAGTGGCTAGAGGATATACTCAAATATATGGTTCGGATCACAGTAATACTTTTTCTGTTGTAGCAAAAATGACTATTGTTTGTCTCTTAATTGCAGTGGCAACTCTTCGCCATCGGCCTCTTCATCAGTTGGATATTAAGAATGTTTTCTTTCATGTTGATCTAGAGGTCACCTACATAAAGCAACCTCTTAGGTTTGTTGCTCAAGGTGAGCATGGGTTGGTTCTCTCTCTTGATCCCAAATAATCTCCACATGCTTGGTCTGGAAAGTTTAGTCATTTAAATCTTTGGGCTAAAACACGATGAAGTATACCCTTTAGTCTTTATTGTCATACATCACTTGGAAAATGTGTTTATCTAATTGTGTATGTTGATGATACAATCTTAACATTAGGGCTACCAAAAATGCTTAGTTGAAGCAACATTTCTGCAAATACTTTCAAACTAAAAATCTTGGGTATCTCAAATACTTTCTATGCATTTAAGTGTCTCAATCAAAAGAAGGTACTGCGATTTCTCAAACAGGAATGATTGATTGTAGACTCGTGGATAGTCATATGGATCCAAATAAAAAATAATGACAGAACAAAGTGATCCCTTCTCAAATCCATAAGACTTGTGGGAAAACTTATTTATTTGGCTATTACTAAGTCTGACCTATCTTTTGCAGTTTGTGTGATTAGTCAACTTATGTAAGCTCCTTGCATTGATCACTGGAATGTTGTCCTTCGCATTCTCAGATAAATCAAAAAGGCTCTAGGACAAGGTCTACAATATGAAGATAAAGTAAGGGCCCAAGTATATGGATATTGTGATATTGATTAGGCAGGGTCTCCTATAGAAAAATGTTCCACTACAGGATATTGTGTTTTCATTGGAGGGAATATTATTTCTTGGAAGAGCAAGAAACAAAATGTAGTTGCTTGATCAAGTGCTAAAGCTAAATATATGGCAAAGGCATCACTCACTTGTGAACTTGCGTGGCTAAAACAATTTCTTCAAGAACTTAGGTTTTGTGAAATTCAACAAACGAGAATGTATTGTGGTAATCAAGCAACTCTTCACATTACTTGCAACCTTATGTTTTATGGAGGATAAAACACATAGAACTTCACTATCCTTTCGTTAGATAAAAGTTGTCTAAGGAAATTGGCATTGAGTTTGTTGACTCCTACCTATGATCTACTTATAGAAATTTTGACAAAAATCCTTGAGAGAGCTTCAAGTTCAATTTAAATGTTCTAAGCTTGAAAAATACAATTTATATGCTCTAGCCTGAGGGGAGTGTTAGAATAGTTTATATTATCTTCTGAGCAAAAGTTGTTTGTGTTGTATCTCAGAATCCTAGGGGTAAACTTATTGTGTTTTCATTGTCTTTCCTTAAGCTTTTGTTGTAAGTCATTGATCCTCAAGCTCTTCTCGTATATACTCTTTCAAGTGTTCCTAAACCCCAAAAAGTATAAAAAAGAAAACAAAAGTAGTACCACATACATCTAAATGGGTCTTCACAAGGTAATAAAAGCATGTCAAATGGGTATAGGAATGATCTAAGACAAAGATGTTAACAATATCACATTTTGCATGAATTGATCTAGGAAAAATCAGTGTATAGCAATGTTATTGATACTGAATAACAGAAAAATATCAGCAACCCAAACATCCCTTACAAAATACATCCGAAACCATAACAGGTTATGACAAAAGCGTCATAGACAAAAAAAAAATAATAGCAAGTCACACAAATAAAGAAATGCAGAAATATAATTGCAATGCAAAAATAATGAAAGACAACCATACAGTTAATGATAATAGCAAGTCAGAAATTCAAATAACAAAAAGATCAAAACAACCCCCGCCCCCCAAGTTCAAATTCAGGACTACTTTAATTAAGGACAAAAAACAAATAGAGTACAAAGGAAAAAGAAAAAGGGAGAGAGTAGAGGTGAAGAATGAAAGAGGAAACAAAAAAGGGGAGCGTGACAATTAAGTACAAAAGAGGAAACAAATAAAATAGGATATGGGTGTGTCAGGAGAAGGGAATAGGCACTGGCACTACAATGGAATGATGACAGCAGAACACATCGCAGGTAGCAACTGAATAAGGTGTAAGTGGCAGCATCACAAGTCACATGAAGTGGCAGCGCCACCGGTGGCTGACTGAGTGACCATGGTTGTTGAACCAGATCTGCTGTGTTTTTTTGGTTTGTGGCTGGTATAGATTTTTTTTCAGTCATGGGCTAGGTTTGGTTCAGGTTGTATGACCCACCATTTTCAAAGAAAAAAATCTGTTGGGCAAGATTGGGTATAAGGACTCTAATAGTATTAAAAACAATGAAATTAGGGTGTTGCATAGGTGTCAAAGTCAGGTGACCCAAGGCTTCATCTTCTTCCTCACAACCAGTCACAGGGTGGTGGTTAGATTTCCATGACATCTAAAGTGGCCACAGTGTGCTGCCACAGAAAACTCAATTCGCTACCGCCATGCTGTGGCATCCAGCATCCGCCACCAATTTCCTTCATAGTGCTGCCATGGCCCTTTTTCAATAACACTGGTGTGCAACTTTCTTCTATATAATATTTAACCAATATTATAACTTCCTATAATTGACCAAGATAATAACTTCTTATAATCAACCAAGATTATAACTTCATATCAAAGGGTACACATATACCAAGATTGCTATATTCTTACTGAAATTTTTAACCAGTTTATAACTTCCTTGTAAATCAACTAAATAGAGAACCACAAAAAGTTCCAAATTAGTTTTAATAACCATACAAATAAGTACTGACAGGGCTAACGGAAAGATTATAGGGTGAATTTAGCAAGAAAAATATTCGAGGATGTCAAAAGAAAACATAAAATTTATTGAGCTACACTCTGCCCCTCAGAATAGAATAAACAGCGAAATACTGACTAAATAAAGAATCTAACATGAAGAACAGAAGAAGGAAAATTATTACAGAAAAAAAAAAGAAAAAAATACAAAGAGGACCAAGCAGAAACCAAAACATTTCTGATACAAGCATTCACAATCACAAAGCCTAACTTGAAATCCAGTATATAAACATTCCTATCCAACAAAATCACCAAAAGCAGCACTCTTAAATCATAAGTCATACCATTTCCCATCATATATATTACTACACAGGTTATTGCTAGTGTTCTTTTGGCTAAATTTTGAGATTTAAGACTTTGAAGAGTCACTTCTGCATGAATTGATTTAGGGAAAATCAGTGCTTATGTTTTAAAATCTTATTTCCAGCAAACACCAAGTCAATGAAATATGAACCAGAATACCACAACTAAACCTTACAGTATCCCTGGGTCAAACAAGATATTAACCATGTCACACACATATACTATATCACTTCAAACAACTTGGTTTGAAATTTAATTATGAATATTCATTTTCCTTATCAAACATGAACACCATATGCATACCAGTAGCAATTCAATCAAATGAGACATGGATTTGAATACGCACATTTGTTGGGTTCCAAAGAAGTAAACAAATACTTTCTTTCGATCAGCAGAGTAAGCCCACTTCTGCGGCTCATCCACCTGCCCCAAGAATAAAAAACAACATAATCAGCAAGCAAAATCTTCACAAAATACAAACCAAACTAGGAGGGGAAGTTCCCAACTGTCCAGAACAAACATATAAGCTATACAGGACAGCAGAAATTGCAAAAGCAAAGCTCTGAATTGTTTAAAAACGGCCCCTCGTCTCTTCCCTTCTCCATATCTGTTCCAGGAGCCTCTACGCCCAACTAAGTCATTCATTAAATATTCCCACAAGATAATCATCTGATGAAGCCAGTATCCATACAATATCAAAATTTGACAGAACAACTACAAACTTAAGCTAAAGGCACACCACATACGTGGTCAGACCCAAAATCCTTTAATAAAATACATAATAAACATAAAAAAAAAAAAAAAAACATCCGAATTAATTGAAACAAAACCAGGCAACCACTTAAACTAACTTAAGCTAAGGCAAACCACATAATCAAGGTCAGACCCCAAAACCTCAATAAAATTCAATAAAAATTTTATAACAAAACAACACCCGACTTAATTGATTCACACTTTTCACAGCACCATAGTTCAGCAAGGGAAAACCAACAAAACATGCAACCCAAGGGGGAGTGTTTAAGTTATTCTTGACAGCAAAACACAATCAATCCAAAAACTCAAGCATCCACTCAAAAATTAGCAGGGAGCACTCACCGTCGCGGGCCAAACAGGGAATCCCTTAACCTTAGCAAGCACGAGATCGCCGACCTTAAACTGACTGCAAGCGGCGGCAGCCGCCGCCGCTTTTTTTCCTCTCTTTCTCCGACTAGGCGGCATGACAGGAAACAGCTCCCGATTTGCTCCGAATCGAAGCGCTAAAGTGAACGTCGAAGGAAGTTGGGTGAAGGATCGAAGGAGCTGGCAGGGTTGGGAATTGGCAGAGAGAATTAGCAGGCATTCGGAATGGAGAAAACCCTAATTGGGAAGAGAGTTTTAGTGAGAGTGAAAAACATGAGATGAGAAAAGAGAGAAGAGTTTGGTTAGGTGAGGCTGGGAAGAAGAAAAAGAAGGCGCTGCTGGTACTGGTGCGGTGGTGGCTTAGTTTTAGGGTGTGCAAGGTTCTGGGTATATGCATTCACACACTCCGTGAAGTGCGCTAATGTGCACTATGTGCGTTCCCTATAAAATGCAACCTCTGCCACGTAACCACCCCGTCAAATAAACCTTAATTTAATCTCAGTAGTTGAGTCAAGCACTGGATATTATGGTAAATAAATTTACCTATTTTTTTAATTTTTTTAAATACAACACATTTATTTTCAAAAATTTATTCCAGTCAAATGGAATGTTATAAAAAAAATAAAGGTAAGGTTTGCTCGAAAACAAATTGTTTATAATAATTTTATTATTTAATATGATAAAAAAATTTATGATACAATTGTTACTATTTAAATACATATTGCATGTAACTTTGCTAATCTTTTTCAATACATCACATTTATTTTCAAATCTTGTTCCAGTCAAATAGAATTATTATGAAAAATAAAAGTTTTTCTGCAATAGAAATTGTTATTATGTAATACAATGAAAAAAACTTATTTAAATGCATAATGTTAATGAACATTCTCCATTGTAATTTTTGTAAATCCTCAATTTGAATATCTATTTCTTTTTTCTTCTTCTTTTAATATTTTAATTAATTATATTTTCTTCATCTTATATCGGTATTATTTTATATTTAAATAGAGAAATTCATAATTTTAAATTTATTTAAATACATTCAATTTGAATTGATTTAATTTTAAATTATTTCAACTTTCAAATGTTTTGTTAGGATAAGATGTCAAAATTTAGTAAATTTTTGTTTTCTTGTTTGAATAAAGTATCTTAATTGTCACTAAATTAAAAGAAATATTTAAATATCTAATAATTGTTAAAAATTTAAAAATATCAATATTCATAAAAAATGTTAGTAGATTTTGATTGGTGTTATTTTTTTTTCAAAGTTATTTAATATTTTTTATATTATATTTATAATTTTTTTCTCAACTTATGTTAAACGAGATTAATTTTAACTTATGAAATGTTAGATAAGATGGTTTAGGGTTTAGGATGGTTATACCTAAATCAAATAACATTAGGTGTTTCGTACAAAGTCAGGTTGAGTTACCTCAAGTGAGAGTCAAGCCAAGTTGACCTAAACCTAGATTGAGACAAGTTGGTTCGAGTTTAGGTTGAGCCAAGTAGGTATGGGCTAAGTCTACGTGAATTGGCTCAACCTAGATCAAGTTGAGTCGTCCCAGACCTAAGTCAAGCCAAGTTGTTATAAACCCAACTCGAGTCAAGTCGAAACAATCCCATATTAATTAAATTGGGATGAGTCTATATTCATGCAAGTTAGTGTCGACCCAATCATAGTCGAGTTGGGTTAGGTCAACCTTAATATAATCAATACCAGGTTAAGTTTGGCCTAATCAATACTAGATCAAGCTTGGTCGAGCTGATTATACCCCTACCCATGTCGAGCACGTAATCATTACAGTCAACTCAAGTGTTGCTTTGAGTAATATGTCATCTCTTAAATGATAATACACTGTAAATTTTTCAAATAACAAAAAAAAAAAAAATTGCATGTTATGAATATCAAACCTATACTATAATTAAATCATTGTAAACATTTTTTTATGATGAAAAATTTCATAATAACTCACAATCTAATATCTTCTTTACATGTACAAAGATATTCTTAAGCATTCCCACATGATTGATATTTTAATAATCAATTTTTCACTTGTTTAATCAATAACTTAATTGATTTTATGCAATTAACCTATTACTAGAAAATAACATGTTTATATGCAAATTTTTATCCTACCTCTTCAGGAATATGCTCACACAACATGACAAAATATTGCTTATTCTTTAAACTTAGAAAGAGTTTAGAGAAATTAAAGTTTCAATGATATAAAATTTTAAAAATAAAAAAAAATGAATATTAATTAAATTTATTTTCTTTTTAGTGTTCGTATATAAATGTTTATATTCTTTTAAGAAGCCTCTTATGTTACACTTCAAACAACAAACTATAACACAGTAATTTAATTTTAATATTTAAAATAATACATCAAAATCAATTATAAGATACTAATTATATAGTTTACATAACTAAATTTTCTCAAAAAGACATATTATTCACTTTACTTGCACATACATGTTTAAAAACAATATCCTTCCTATCAATAACTGTCTCCTGGACTTGCAATATTATTTGTTCATGTACCAAATATAATTACAGCAGACACAAAAAGAGTAAGCTATAAGCACTTCACTCATAATTGAACTACATATATATCAGGCTCTATAGACTTTGACTCAAATGGATACTAGATAACAAATATTAAATACATACCTTTCAAAACTTATATCCAATATATCCCATCAAAGATGAATGTCTGACTCATTCTAAGTACTTTTGATCTATGTGTAGATCTCAACTCCATAGGTTATGGTAAGTTCATTACACAAATGATTGTATAACTAAAACATGTTCTAACGGAGTAAAATTATCCCTCATCTAATGTCATAATTTATATGAGTTAGACCACCAAGTGGAATAAGTATAATTAGGCTCTTGTGCTTAATATTACAAATCACAAATTAGCTCAACATATAATCCATATATGTGACCTAAAAAAAATTCAACCCAACAATACATATATCAATTCCATGCATTTTGATATAATTATTCAAATACAAATTCAAATAAATTAAATATTGCATAATTAAACACTTATATAAATAAACACATATCATCAAAATCAATTTGATCTCACAATAAATTATTTTAATTGAATAAAATATTTCTTTCTCTCAATCACTTTCATTATTTAAATAAAAATCCTGCAATTCACTCCCTCTTATTCAGCCTAAAACTCTTTTCAGAGATTTTCTCTCACACTATGTAATCAACCCATTCATATCCCAACCTTATTGAGGAACTTCACTCAACCCATTGGGGGAAGTGACCTTGAATGAACACTCTTTTAAACTCAACTTGATAGCTGTCTCGGCCACTCTAAACTTAAGCTCCTTGTTCAACAACCCTAAAAAGTCCTCAAAACTAGAGTCACCACTAGACCATTATACCAAGAACAAGAATTAGAAAATACCTAAATGATTTCTTTTGGAAGCAATACAAGAAGAATATCTAGTAGTCCGTATATGAGAATGACTCTATTTATAGGCTTTGAATGACTCTATTTATAGGGTTTGAATGACTATATTTATAGGCTTTGAAATGCTAAAGGTGTGAACAAAGATCTTAAATCTTGGTTATTGATTCCTATCTCATTTAACAACCTAGGTTAAGTGACTTCTCATTTCAAAGGACTTGACTATTTTGATACACATATTTAATGTACTCCTCCTGACTAGAAACACCACCAAATCTCTATGTTAATTTGTTATCCTAGATAATGATTAAAGCTTTTCACTATTTCCAATGGTCATAAAGTTATCTAAGCCTTGGGGACTTGTGTACTATAATTCTCATGAAAGCAAGTTGGTCTTAAAATATTTTGAGAAGTATTGAACAAGAATGATGTCGTTTTCGACCTCTATCTATTGAACTAAATCAAATTCAAAATGTAGTTATAGGAACACCTGCATAAACACTAAGATTAAGTACAACAACACATATTATTATAGTAATTCATATAAATTATCTTGCTTAAAACATTAACAAATAGTATCTTAGACATACTCATAATTAGGAAATTCATTATTATCACTATAAATAAAGTTATCACATAAACAAGTAGATTACTATCTTATTGACAGCTGTTTACACAAAAGGTTGATTTAATTGTGAGATTACATGTATTCCCAATTGAAACATGTCAAACAACTCATTATCTGATATCAGTTTAATTGTTAATGAAAATTGAAGTTAGATGTATTAATCAGTCATTCTACTCAATGTAAAAAACAAGTTATAATAAAAACTAAAAAGATATTAAGATTTAAAATAATTGTTAAGGTTTCCTCAATTTAACCCACCCAAATTTATCAAGGGAGTATACACAAATTTTATATTTTTAAGAATTGATTGAGATAAAATTTAAATTGAGATATTTATGTAAGAAAAGTTCGTATGAAATGGTTGAAAGTTAAATTTTGGGATATTTATTTGTAAAGATAGCAAAATTTAAAGATCAACGAGAAGAACCGATAACTTATTATTATTATTTTTTTATCTATTTACATAATAGGGCAAAGTTTAAGGAATTTATCTGAGAGAGTTTAAAGATTAAATGCTCATCTTCAAATATTTAACGGAAACTGTTATCTTATCGTCCAATAGTTTTGTATTATATGATTCTATGCAATGGGCTTCTCATTTTGTTGTTTTTTTATTTATTTAAATTCGTAATATTTTTTCTTTTACTTTTTAATTTTACAATTATAAAAAGAGGAGTTTAATAATAAGTATTTTAAGAAAATTAATAATAAACTAATAAAAAATAATATGACATTGTAATTTATCATTCATTATATAAATTTGCCACCGAATAATATTATTTATATAAATACTAAATAATAAGTGCTTGCAATAATTTATAACTATTGTATAATATTAAAATCTTCCAATAATATAATAAACATAGTACCTTCGAATTCAATTTTTTAATCTCGTCTATTTTCAGTTACATGAAAAATATTTTAACGTGTTGTAAAAGTTTAAATAAAAAAAAATATATTTTAAGAAGTTTTGAATAATTAAACTAGCAAACTTGAGATAACACATCTAACCCTGCTTCTACCTCGTTCTTAATTTTAAACATCTATTAAAAATTCATGAAAAAAATAATTTCTCCTTATTATTGTAAGATTTTTTTTTGAAACGAACATTAAAACCTTTCATAATCTACATATAAATCTCGCCGAAATTTTCAAGCTTTCGTGAGATTGCAAGAGAGACTTTCTTTTTATCTTTTCCATATTTTTAAGATTTGACTTATTTAAACCATTCTTAATTTCAGTAAAGTATTTATAAATGTTTGAAAAAATAATTTTTTAGAAATTATTTTGTAAAATTTCAATTATTAAAACTAATAAATGTTGAATTTAACTATTTAATCTTAAACATTTCCAGAATTTCAAGAAAGTACGTACGATGATTTGTAGATAAATTAAAATTTGTAAATTTGAAAGTTACGCATTAATCCCCTAACTATTACCAATTTCAATAAAGTTTTCGTAACATATTCTAGAGGTTTAAATTAGAAAGATTTATAATACTTTTAAATAATTAAAATAAACTAATCTTAAATAATTTTTTTCCAAATTTTCTACGTGGATGGTAAGTAGCGGCATTAGTAAACGGTGAGTCCAGATGAAAAAGAAAACGGTAAAAAAGGATGGTAAGTATTTGACATGCCTCCGAACCTTTTGGCGCCAACACAATCCCTCTCTTTCTCTGCGCGCAAAGAGCGTAATTCATTCTCTGCAAACCAAAATTGACTTCGCATTTTTCTCTCCGCTGTTTGGACACCGCCACCAAAACAAATTCTGCTCTCTCTCGTTTTACAAATCACGGAAACCACCGCGTCGCCACCGCTTTTATTTTCCTATCAACCAAACATGCATTCACATTCAGGATTCGTCGCCGGATAGAGGCTTTCACTGTGAAATTGTCCCGTAAATTTCCGTTCCAATTCTCAGTGCTCTTGTGTTAGGTTTAGACGTTTGCTTATTATGAACGTTCTGGAAATTGCAATGGCGCTAATTGTTGCTCTTGCGTGCATGCTAGCTTAGATAATAGTAGAAGTTGATGAAATAGATTGTTTTCTCTGTTTCTCTGGTTCTTTTATCTGAGTTTTGCGCTGGTTCATCGGAGAATAGTTGAATGCCTGAATTTCCTATGACTCGACTCAAGATTGATGCGAGTAACTTGTTGATCGTTGTGGTGTGGAAATTGGAAGCTAGTTAGAGAATAATAATTTTTAAATGATTCCTAGTGGAGGATTAAACGCTGTTGATAACGTCTAGATTACGGTAAAATGCCTGAATTTGTATGATAAACTATGTAGTTATTGATTTATAATTAAAGTAAAAGATAGAATGTCATTAATAATGGTGGAGGATGTGATGCATGCACAGGTATGATAAATTATGAAATTATTGATTTAAATAAAGATTAACGGACAGCTTAACTCTAGTTGATGAGACCTAGCGAGATAGTGAGAAGCTTAGTGAAAAACGTAGATATAATAGTTTTTTTTTTCTCCTTTAATCTGAATTTTGACCTGGTTCAGATAACCTTTTGTGAATTCATAACTATGAAGTGCCTGTTACTTGTAGACAATTGTGGTGTGAAAAATGGAAACCTGTTAGAGAAGAACTACGTTTAGTTCAAATTTGGTTCCTCTAAAGTGTTGAATTGAATGCTGCTAGTATTGCTCTGTGATTAAACGCATGCACTTTGTATAATAAATTATGAAGTTATTGGTTTATATTATAATGTGAATTTTGACTTCTTTAATAAGTGCTGGATAAAAAGTAGTTAGTGGTGGTTCTTTTATCTACAACTTCTCTAATTCATCACATATCAGATGAATGTTTGAATACATAATTACGACATTGATGCTTAGTAACTTGTGGATCATTGCGGTGGAAAATGGAAACCAATTAAACAATTTTTTGTTCAAGTTTGGCTTTTTTAGAATGCAGGATAAAATGCAATTATAATAACCATGTATGTGTTTGAGATTGAGATAATATTTATAATAAATTATAAAGTTCTGGATTTAGATGTGGATAAATACATAAGATATAGTACGACTTGATAGTTGGAAAATGGAAAACCAATTTGGGATGTTTGTATATGATACAGATTAACCCTTGAGAAAGAAGATAATGGCGAGTATTGCGGATATTAGTCTTTCGGCAGCTATCAATCTGTTGTCTGCATTGGCATTCCTGATAGCATTTGCAATATTGCGACTGCAGCCCTTTAACGATCGGGTCTACTTCCCAAAATGGTATCTGAAGGGGATAAGAGGCAGCCCAACAGGTTCCACAGCGGTAAAGAAATTTGTTAACTTGGACTTTGGGACCTACATCAGGTTTCTGAACTGGATGCCTGCAGCGCTGCGTATGCCAGAACCTGAACTTATTGATCATGCAGGCCTTGACTCAGCAGTGTACATTCGGATATATCTTCTTGGGTGAGTTGTGCACCAAGTATCTCATTGAAATTTACATTCGTACTAATGGACTTAGTTTAAGAGAGACAGCAATATTTGATATACTGTCTTGTATTTTAATGTTTGACCCTTTTTCTTGTGATATATTCTTTTATCTAATTGGAATACTCGTGTACAGGTTCAAAATATTTGCCCCCATTACCCTGCTTGCTTTTATCGTTTTGGTTCCTGTTAACTGGACAGGGAAAACATTGGAAGCAGCGGGAGATAAGAATTTGACATATAGCGATATTGACAAGATTTCAATATCAAACATTCCATTTGGATCAGACAGGTTAGATTTACGAGTTGTACCAGCTGAGTTTCTTTCTCTTGCTCTCATAATGTGGATTATTAATAAATGGAAAAAGTTATTGGTTGTGTTGGGGACGTAATTGCAACTTTGATCTTTGCCTTTATATTAAGAAAATCAGAATACCTCTAAAAGTTTAAATATTAATCGACTTAACTTCTTCTTCCTCTTCTTTTATAATAATAGGGTTCCAGATTCTAATTTTTTGTCTTGAATCTCGCTACCTAATCTGCCTGCTTTGCACTTGATGTTTCGAGATTTCACTTCGTTTTCTTCCAGGTTCTGGGCGCATATTGTAATGTCGTATGTCTTCTCATCTTGGACATGCTATAGTCTCTATAAGGAGTACAAGATTGTAGCAGCAATGAGATTGCGATTTTTGGCAGCTGAAAGTCGTCGTCCGGACCAATTTACTGTAAGTTGGTCTCATTTTCACTAAGCCTCCTTTTCAGCTTCACTGCCCTTCGTAACAAAGAAAAACCATGGAAAATCGGTACCTAAATTTCTGCATTTATGGTGTTCTAGCTCCTAAAAATCCATTTTCTTGTTGATACAAAGAGAGTGGCAACTCATATTTACGGAAGTTGATCTTATCTGAACATCATGTATTTCTGTGTGTTATTTTGTGGCCGAGTTACCATTCTATTTCCTTGACATGTTAGGTTCTCCTGGATCAGTGGATCCGACATTTGACTGAATACTTTTTCTGATTTTGTTAAAATATCCTGTTCTGTTTCATCCATGTAAAATTATTAAAAAAAAAATCGGAATCTAGTGCTAATATTCTATTACAATGACAGAGTGTGTGCGCGTGCCGGCGTATACTGGCGGCCCTGTGCATGCATGGGGATTTCTACTCTCCCTATTTTCATGACATGCATTCTACAATTAAACATGATGATCGTCTTTAAGCGCTTGTATTTGTTTTACAGGACTTAATGATCAGAAAGTTAGTATCCGTATTTTAGTAATTTTAGCAGACTTGCTAGCAAAACTATCCTCTCCAGATGCTTGCTAGTTGTCTTCTATGTTGAATATTAAATGCGATGCATAGTCTTTCAGCTTGTATTTGTTTGATTGGACATTGATGATCTGAAAGTTAGTATCCGTATTTAGTATTTTTAGGAGACTTTCTTGCAAAACTATCCTTTTCAGATGCTTGTTTAGTTGCATTCTATTTTGAATACCATATGCTTGGGTCACTTTCCAAAAGAGTTTTAAGTTGCGGCGTTCATTTATCTTTTATATATATGCATGTTTTTTTTTTTTTTTTTTTTTTTTTTTTTTTTTTGAGGGGTTTAGTTTAAAATTTTTGCGTTTTTACA